>JAABUS010000688.1_pt1 | contig 83807 bp, 90 predicted proteins | sample 5560161 | NCBI WGS metagenome assembly JAABUS01 (sample SAMN10711885, study PRJNA513376) | rock metagenome | isolation source: Antarctica rocks | place: Antarctica: Victoria Land, Trio Nunatak nord | collected 2016-01-04
CCAATACACCTACAAAGTTCTGCATGAAGCACCCCGGGTTGTAGAAGGCGCTCTTGATCGGTAAAGTGCGGACGTATTCTTCGACCTCCGCTTTTGCGTCAAAGCCTTCGACACGCCGATATTTGCCTCCTGAGATTTTTGACGCATGCGGCAGCGTGCTGAATATGAGGTACTTGGCCTCCGCGGCGACTGCAGCATCCGCTATCGCCTTGCCCTGGGCAAGCTCTCGAGTCTTGGTCAGGCCATCGTAGATGGAGAGCGTAACCGCGAAGACGGTGTGTGAGCCTTGCATGGCCTGCTTAAGACTTTCGATGTCATCTGAATCACCCTGAACGACTTCAACACCCTTTTGCTCAAGGATTTTGGCAACTGGCTTCGATGTGTCGCGAGTGATAGCACGTAACCTATACTGCTTTGACAATTCGGGGTCATCGAGAACGTAGTTGATGACTGATCCACCTTGCTGGCCTGTTGCGCCGAAGACTACAAGCACTTTACTCATTGTGATTGTGGGGTATAGTATTTGAAGGTACTTGTGTACTAAAAAGGAGGAGATATACATATGGAGTTTGCCGATTCAATTTGTTCTATAGAACTCCGGACTTGTCTGAGTGTTGGCTTGATTGGTAAAATCCGAATCGATTCTTCTTTGATTTGAAATCCAGTGTTAGTAGAGAACCCAAAGGCTTCACACTGGGGTCCTCCTTGTTGTTTTCATCTAACCACAGCGGGCGTAGAGCCGTCAGAAGAGTTGGATTTCAATCAATACAAATTAGCACCCCACACTCGTACGGTCATACCTAGGGTCAGAATTGTATTAAACATGTTTATTGCTTAACCAAATTAGGATAGTCAATAAACGTGTTTAATACACGTTTATTGAAGCAGGTATTAAACACAGGGGTTTATATAAATAGCATCAATTATTTGGGTGCTTCATTGCCATTAGGGATAACGGATGGTCATATGACAGTCAGGTCAGGTCAGATGTTTTCTGTCATGCTGACGTCAGATGTTTCTACTTGACAGTCAATAAGACAGCTTATATATATACTACTAAGGCTTTTGACCAATCAGAGCCCAGGAATCGACTATTGGGCTGAGAGTTCTAACAATTCCGGAGCCGCAGACGCCTGAGAACCCGGAGAAAACAGAGAAAACAGAGCAATTTATAGTGTAATTTCCGTCTCTTCTTCATCTCTTTCTCGAGCTTCCAACATCGAACTTTGGTCCTCCAATCACTGATCTTCTATCCCTATGAGCTTCTCTTCAGTATGTAGGCATTGTTTGGGCTATCTTTCGTAGTGTACGCTCGCGGCATTTCACTACTCTTTCTCTTCTTCTGAAATGATTGACTCGGTAAACGCGGCGTGTACAGCTGAATCAGATAGCATAGTGCTTATATAGAGTAGGAATAATAGTCAATAGAGGTGATGGTTGATGTAGAAAGATTGAGGAAAGGGAGAATTCGGCGGAAATTGCAAGATGTTCTACCGAAACGGGCTAGCCTATACCTTAAAATGATTAGCGCGAAACCCGATCTGACTAGACTGCTGTCATGTCATTTGTCAGGTCAGATCCATGTCACGACTTGACGTTATATGACTTGTCATACGATCGAAATGACGGTCATTACCGATCCCTAATTGCCATCTCACCGTCGACGATGCTATTCAGAAACTTCTCCAGCACCTCATCGTTTGAAGGATTAGCCTAGCCATAGCAACTTCCTTCTGCAGCAGTCTATCTTCCATATTCAAAAGCTTCTCCTCATCAATTTTAATGCCCTGTGTATAGCGAAGATTTTGCTGACGAGTGACTTCGAACGTCATTTGACGGTGACAGTGTAAGCACTTCACTGCAGGGACGATTCGATTTGACAGGATTATGCTCTGAAAGGCATCAATAACAGCCTGATTGCGAGGTTTGCCACCGCGTTGAGGCGGCATGGCTGGTGGTAGGAAGGTCTATCTATTGCTGGCGACAGCTAGGTCAAACCCCCCGAGCTAAACCAGCTGGGTTTAGCTTGCTTATATAATATAAAACCAATAAACAAACATGAATAAACCGCTAAGAGGTATTAAACACGTTTATTGTAGAATAAACGGTTTTTTCCTGACCCTAGTCATACCTCCGTAATCTGGGTTTCCGTGCACACTAGCTAGAGCTAAAACGACTAGTACTATTTTGATTATGCTAAGCCCGAATAACTCAAGAGTACCTACCTACCTAGTCCAGAATGGTCAGCGCGCATGGAAACCCAATATGTATTGCAGCTCCACCAAAGCTAACAAGCGATCGGCAATCAACTGAGCCGCGATCTTGCCGCATTCAGCGTTCGATCTGATGATCCTTGCCCGGGTAATAAATATTACAGTAGTTCAAAAACCCACTACTAAGGTATCAGTGGAGAAAACATCTTACTGTCGACACCTACCTAGATGAATGACATATCTAGGACGGACCGTAAGGGATAGACCTGAATTCACTCCCCTTTAATCTCACCAACTGCTTTTGCCCAAGTGGCTGCTGTCGTATCGAAATTTTAGTCACATTATGTGGACTAAGGGGCCTTGGTGGCAGACTGATGCACGATTTGTAGTGAGCTACATTCTCAATCATCCAAACCAACTTCCATAGCTTCGGCCATACCGAAGACTGCTATAGTGGTTAAGGGTCTTGTGAGCGAATTAGAAGTTTGGGTTGTGAGCGAAAGACGGGAGTGTGTTACTTGTGTCGGGGATGGATTGGTAGAAGGAGTAGACGAACACAACAAAGACTTATTCTAGCTTGCCATTATTTCATCTCACTGCTGGGTTCAATACAGAGAGATACTATAACGCCAGTGTCCAAAAAGGAGGGCACACCCTAGCACCTCGAACCATCACGTCGAACGGGTGTTCCAGCTTAGCCTAGCTCTGAATCGGCTAAGAAGATTAGCCAACCTGATGAATTGATTTGGGGTTCCTCTCGCTCTCTAAGATCTCCCTTTCTGGCAGAAGTACTCTCAGGACAGAAAGACTTCTGATTAAGTCGCTGGGACAGCTAGTGCTAGATTACTTTCGAACTCGCCCAGGGACTAATGATCATTCAGAGATGCTGTTTTATATATCTCGAGGTTGAATGACCAGCTACTGGCATAAGGGCGAACATAACAACGATTGGCCCATGAATTCCAAGAAGCCACCACAATGGATGCGATCGACGCAATCACTTCTACTACCTAATTCGACGGTACGCCGACCAGCAGTGACTCAAGGTCTAAGGACCTCCACCTCCAAGACCGGTCCGGCAAGCGCTATTGCTACAAAATCCGGCGTTGACATGTGTGCTTCACTTACCCACTCACCGATCGGTGGCAGTGCATGGTTTAGTTGTTCTCCTGTGATATAGCTGCCCAGACTAAAGACGGGGTAGATCTTCATATCGTGTAAGCGCCCTCTTGCAGCGGAAACTTCCCCTTATCAGTGCTATACGATGTTAAGCTATGAGTATCACAAAGCAATAAATTGAAAGACGAATTTGTCTTGACCGCAACGACAGTGTGTCCTATTATCATTCCAATACTCTCTCTTCCGTGTTTCTGCTTATGACATGGCAGGTTGGTATCACTTGACCAAGAAGTACGACCGAGCCCGAGAAAATCTCGTGACAAATCAAACTTCCGGAACAGTGGATTGAGATTGGAGATAATAGTCAAACAGTTATCAAACCACGTGAATGAATTTGTATAAATGTGTTGTGGTCAGGTTCTTCCTCGATTCTTGACTCACTTCACCTTCTAAATAGCATAACACCTCGGCTGGATGTTTGAATGGGTAGCGCTTGTCTTTGGCACACAATGAAGTACACCACAAGCTGAATTTTCCATTCTCATATAAACATTCCAGGGAGTGATACGAGTTCAAGCGGTGTCGTAAGAGCTATTGAGAGGCCGGTGGTTCCACAGCACATCAACCCTTGAGCCATTCGAAGTTCCACAGCAACTGAGTCAGGATTCTGCTTGCCGGCCTGGAGGTAAGACGGTTGATACTCCCAGCATGCTGGCAGCACATACTGATATCTTTCCGACAGCATAGCGCACAACCAAAATGTCCCATCTCCTTGATTTACCCACCGAAGTCCGGGAGATGATATACAAGTACTGTCTTCTGACCAGCAAGACGATCAATCCATACCGGACAGAATATCATCAAGAAGCCGAACTATGCTTTACCCAGTTCACAACAAACACAGAGACGCCCACAATCGGTCTGCTCGCCGTCAACACAACCATAAGAGAGGAAGCAAGCCTTGTTTTCTATAGCAAAAACCGTTTGCGTATCCCCTGGGATGCAGAACACCCCTCATCCTTGGCTTTATGGGGTAAACACAATGCCCATTTTCGCCACGTCGTGATGGATTTCGCATTTCGTGGTATTGTTGATGCGGATCGACCGTATCCATCACCTAGTTTCCTCCCGCCAGAGAAGCGCCTTCGCGGCGAGGACTGGCTCGTGATGCAATCCCATGAACGCCGGGTGCGTGATTTGCTCGATAAGTGGCAGGATAAATTCCGCCTCCTTCAGGACATGAGGCTTAAATCGCTTGTGATTGATCTGACCGACTGCTGGTGCCCACAAGCATGCTGTCGGCTAGTAAGGAGGCTTTGCGAAGAAGTACTGAACAGACATCTTTTACCAAAAGGATTACGGTCAAATCCGCACAGAATTTTCTTGATCCGTCTGGCAGAAATCAAGGTCAAGTTCATAGGCATCGACGAAGAAGAGAAAGCTATCGTACGAAGCTTGGGTGTAAGTGAAGAGAATTTCTAAAAATGAAAGAGCAGCTAAGTCCATGTTGCTTTCGAATCAGACACAGCTGGTGAATACGATGCAGGAAGACATGGTCTGTCTGTTGTTGGGCTGGGACTAGAGAGACAGGGCCTAAGTAATGATGGGGAGGTTTCTGAATTGTGAGGGCCTTTGCGATACATGCACAACTGGTCATAGTGCATTTTGATCACCATCAAAGCATTTGCCATCAAAGAATTACCTTCGTGATCATAACGATGTAGAGATAGACCTCCAAGGCCTCTCAGGCATGATTTCGTAGAAGCTCGCTTGCGGCTTTTGCCGCCTGCCCTGCTCCTTCAACCTCATAGAGTAGGTCCAAACCTAGACTTACGTCCCTAACTCTACAGCTTCAACTCTCCGTTCGGTAGAAACTACGAAAATCACACCATGCGCTCTGTTCGCGCCCTCATAGTCCTTCTTCTTACATCCATCACCTACGCAGCGACCCTTACACTCTCCATCCCCCCAAACCTTCCTGCCCTCCCCCCCTCCACCCGCGCAACCCTCACCACCCTCGGTCAATCCTACACCGCACCCATAACCCGCAAGAACACCTTCGACTTCAAAAATCTGACGCAGCCCGGATCATATCTCCTAAGTGTTGCGTGTAGAGATTACGATATACAAGGACTCAGGGTTGATGTTATCTCCAGTGGTACTACTGGGCAGGCTGATGATAGGGTGGAGGTATGGAATATGAAGAAAGATGGAGGGAAAGGAGAAAGGGTATTTGCGGGCGATGATGGGAGGGTGGAGCTTAGGGTATTGGGCACAAGGGAGTTCTATGAGGGCAGGGCAGGATGTGAGTTGTCCCATCTCTTAATTGTCCCAGAGACTTAAACTCTTCGTATACATAAGACAGAGAGCTGATATCCAGGTCATAGTTAACCCAATGACTCTCCTCAAAAACCCTATGATCTTAATGGGCGTTGCGGGCTTAGGCCTCGTGTTCGGGATGCCATATCTCATGGACAGCAGTATGTTCCCCTTCCAAGCTCTCTCCTCACCATTCCTTAAGAAATCGAAGCTAATAGAGGATACCAGTGGATCCCGAGATGAAGAAGGAATTCGAAGAGGCGCAAAAGAAGAGCCCTCTAAGTGGAGCAGCAGCCGGCCAGAACCCACTGAGCAATTTTGATATGGCGGGATGGATGGCGGGGAAGACGGCGGGAATGGGGAGTAGTGGGCAGGCTCGTGGGGGTGGGGACGAGGGCGGAAGGGGTGGGAAAAGGAGGGGGTGAGAGGATGGCTTAAAACATGAGTAGGTGAATGGGCATGTAGTTGGAAGTAGGGGTATTTCAGCTGGTCGAATGCCTTTGAGCTCCTTTCTTTGAGAACCACTTGCTTCCAGAATGCCGACCACTCAACGGTCTTTCGACTTGGCGCGAACGATGATGTCGTATTTCTGCAATCCTTTGGAAACTATTGTGCCAGCACTCAAGCAGACTTCCTCGAACCGACAAGTCGGTGCTAATCCAGCTAAGGTGGGTAATCGCCTGCACCCACATTCGACTACTCCCAATCTACATTTGATATTTTTTGCCAGATCGGCTCATTTTTTCTTGTTCTTTGGCGAGCATGGGACGTGGACGAAGAGCTCGTACAGGTCTAAACAAGCGCTCAAACCGCCAACCATCTTGCCGTCTTTCAAGCAACGCACATCGCCAAATGGCCACTACAGGTTCCAAAACACGTGCTTGAGCAGCTAGCCAAACCTCATGACCTCTAGCGAACAAAGCACATCAGCGAATATCTTACACAAGTCCCCAACAAGACCACAAGCCGCAAACATTTTCTCCGCGCAGCCAATCCACCCACCTAGCCACCCCACCTCCCCATACACACAACCCGTCTCAACAGAGCCCTCTCTTCCACATTGACATCCCGGTAACGCATGAAACGGGCCTTGAGCGCCCGCGCCAACATCCCCGCCATAAGTCCACCGCCCTCACCCACTCCCACCGCCCTCGGTCCGTAGCCCGCGAGACGAGACACATCCGGAACCCCAGAAAGGAGACCTTCAACCCGGGTGAACCGCTTGAGCACCTCCGCTTTCCGGGCCCACTGGCGGCGCAACATGTGCATGCGTCCGTACTTTTTCCATGAAGCGGATGGCGCGGGGACGGACTTGCCCGTTGTGGCGAAAAGACCGTGGGAGTTGCAATTGGCCAGGGCCCGGGTTTCTGGACATTCAGCCGGCGGGGAGCGTCTCACGTATATCAACGGCTACGGAGATGGTGCGGAAGTGCGGAGCATGTTTCTCCCAGATTGAAAGCTCCCCCATCCTCGGAAAATCTGGACGCTTCGAGGCTCGGAAGCAGTTTTGCCCGTTGTAAAAAAATATTGCTCCCTACCTCATATTTTTGTCAGCTAACGCCAAGGATACATAGCCAGGCAGGGTTTCGTGTATCATGGGACTCGGTAGTCGAAGCAAGACGGGTATGGGTTGAGTTCGCTTGAGACTGTGGTGACGAGGAGCCGTCCGTAGACTTTATCCCGGAGCTCCCGCGGCATGGCGAGGAAACGGGATGCGCCATCGGGGAGAGGAATGGTTGGTGCTACCATATTGTCAACTTCAGAAGCTGGGACGAAAGGAACAGGTCTTGAAACTGGACGAGGGGCGACAAAGACTCTCGTCGGATGATGCTGTAGAAGCTGGATAACTGGGTGACCGGGGTTCGTTGTAAGATATGCTTGGGCAACGGAGCTCGTCTTAGGATAATGAAAGAGAGGTTTTGCTCACGGTGACGAAGCTCGTAATGAAAATTGCACAAGCTGGCTGCCAACGAAGGTACATGGAGTTTGTTTTATGTGACTTTTGTACTCTAGCACCAGTGGACGCGTCTAACTCGTGCTAGTCAGCATATTCATCGGCAAATATTCACCCCTCGCTTAGGCACGTAGGGCTTTCATTAACCCGTGATCGCTAAGCAAGGTAAACCCTAAATCTGCATCTTCGTTCAATACCAACGCTATGTCTTGCCGTGTTCTACCTTACATCCCTAGTAAACCACTGAGGGTAAAAGACACGCAAGAAAGAAGTCCCGGCGTGCACCGCCATGATGCATGTACGCAGCGTTGGTATAATATAGCATCGAGTAAGCATGCAGATGCGTTGTGTTGCTATAGCCCGCGTAGAACAACCCATATAGTCCAATGATGACTCTTAAGACAATGAGAAGAGAGAATAACACGAAGGAAGTAGGAAGCGACGACCTTCCTCGCCCGGGTTTGAGAAAGGTAGGAGGGAGGCTTCGGCGTATAAAGGTAGATAATAACCAAGAGGGTCATCGGGCAAAGACCTTGACGACTCCATCACCCCCACCACTCACAACCCATCTGCCGTCCTGACTCCAGACGACGGCGCAAATGCCCTCGCCACGCATTAAGCGATGACTAGTAATCTCTTGAGTACAGCTGCGCTTTTCGAGGGACCAGAAGCGAAGGCTGGCGTCATGGCCTGCCGAAACGAGCTCGCGGCCGTCTTGGGAAAGTGAGAGCGCTGAGATGGCGGAGGGATGGGCGAGCATGTTGTACGTACATTGGCCTACAAAGGGATTAGAAACAGGAACATATGGAAAGATTCGCGGCAAGCACTCACCACTGTTGGCATCGAAGAACCTGATGTAGCGATCCTCGTGCCCACTTAACACCATGCCCTCAACGCCGCTACTCGAACCTGTCGCACCATGCACAACGGCCTCTTCCTCGGAAAGAGCTCTACCTGCATCGAAGCTGAGAGTGCCATCCAGACCAGCGGTCGTAGCTGCTACGGCATTGACTCCGGTGCCTGATGTCCCGTCGTAAGTCTCAAGGCTTGCCATACCGACCATCTCTTCTCCTGTGCGGGTACCGTAAATCAAGACAAAGGCATCGGCGAAAGACACCACAAATGTATCGCCAGACATTGAAAGAGGGCTTATACATGTTGGCGACGGATGGTCAACTCGCTCTATGCGATGTACCAACGAGTAATGGAAAGGCCTTGATGTGGCCACGCTTGCCTGCGGCGATGATGGGAAATTTGATCCAGAAGACACTGAGTTGGCCCTTTGACTCCTTCCCGTAGCTCTTCTGGACCCAGTATGGGGTGATGAGAGTTGAGGTGGCGTGCTAACGGCCCATATCAGTATCGTGCCATCTGCTCCACCGGAAGCAAGCATTATCCGATCCGGTCCACCATGATGGATGCTCTGGTCTCCAAGCACTGAAGCAGAAGTTCCAGGTAAAACGCAAACTGTCCATACAGCATCTGTGTGGCCGTCCAGTGTAGCTTTGGGATCAACCCGACCTCGTTCCCAAACCCGCACCGTAGCATCCTGTCCACCAGAAAAGACCCACCCATCGCCAAGAGCTCTTCCGCCATTCGAAAAGCTCTGGGAGGCTGGTGATGCCGCTAGAGACAAGACAGCACCGGTGTGACCTCTGTGGGTGAAGTAGCTTGGTATGTCCAGATCATTGCCTGATCCTGCATGAGGCCCATAACCGCTGTAGCTGGCTGGGATAATCCACCTCTTGACAACACCATCGTCGCCAGCTGTACATATCTCGGGCTCCGACGGACTCCCTCCTCCAGTGAAAATTATTGACCGCACGACGTCCAGATGACCTCGGAGTGCAAAGCGAATCTTGAACTGTCCAAGCTCCCCTTTTATGCTATTCCCACTCAGTGACGATGATAGCTCCCTCAACTCATGAGAACCATCGCTGGGCCGTCTTCGTGATAAGGAGCTCTTTCTGCGATTCGAGTTAGGCCCACCCCGGGGGGATTTTAAGGCCATGTTGTTCGCATTTGGAAACGCATCGGTATCTGGTCTTTGAGGTACTGTGTATGATGGAGGCTGTTCGTCACTTGAGGGAGGGTCTGAAGGTTCGTCAAAGTTCCAGCCATCCGCATCAGCATTTTCTGGCTCCTCGGAGATTCGCGGATTGTCTTCTTCCTCTCGTGGGGGTATTGAGCGACCATAGGAATCGTAGCTATGGGAAACTTTTTCAATATGATCCTCCGTCTGAGGGAACCCATATGCAGATTGTGGCTGATTTCGGAGATCAACCGTTGTCAAGGGGCCTGCTTGATGTAAAGTTTGTCGCTCAGGCAGGCTCCGTGACATTGGGGCAGCCTGTTCTGGTTGTTGCGAACCACGCGAAAGCGGAGGTATATCAGCAACTCGTGGTATAGGAGGGGGCTGGTGGTTCGGTAATGGCGATGGCCCTAACACTCCCATGCTGTTCTGTTGCTGCTTCTGCCGTTGCTGAACATACACCTCCTCCAATGATGGATGTGATGGTTGCTGATTGTTATTGTAATGGTGATTTTGCAACATCTGCTCTTGCTCATCCACGTATTGCTGCTGAGTATTGTTGGTCGGGACGACGTGATAGGTGACCTCTTGTATGCATTTCCCAAGGTAAACTCGTGACTTATCCCGCTCCGTGTCTTGCTTTAGCTCGGGTGATCCTATTTCCTCGCCTTCAGGATCTAGGAAAGAGTTTCGAGGTTTCGGAGGTGTTGCTGATAATTCGAGGTTAGCACATAAAACTTTGGGCGGCTTCAGATGACCCACGTTTCGAGCTAGCCTTGAGCTTCTCCTTGTCACTGTCCCGATCCTCCTTCTTCCCTTCCGTTGGTGCATCTGCTTGCGGAGCCTTGGCCTTTTCCCTTTCCCTCCGCAGAGCGTTTTCTAGTATTTTGATATGCTTGCCCAACGATTCTTGTAACCGCTTGCTCGTCCGTCCATCTCCTTCCAGCTTCCCAACTCGTGACTTCATCTCTGCTCGTTCTATCTGCCACGCGTTGCGATCCCGCTCGTGTCGATGCCATTCAGTTTGGAGAAACCGCATTACACCTACCCAAGATGAATAGTCAACATCACTCCCACGTGGGCCACGTGTGCTAATTGAAAGGGGCCCGGAAGCATTTCGGAGTCGCCATCTTTCGTACCTTGTAAAGTGTATTCAGTCCCTTGAGGCTGCCCTCCATTGCTCCCTCCTTCGCCGACGCCGCCTGCCATCCCTCCGTTGCCCCCCATGGCCGCAGAATTTTGCCAAGCCATCTTTACCCTTGGATCTTCGCAATTGCCGCCCCAGACCACGGAGCGTGTTACCCGTTGCTACAGAAAGCCACTCGACGGGTCTTGGTTTCGGTATATGTGTAAGGCGCGGGTAATATTTCGAAGCTGTAGAAAATCTCGAGCTCCGAATTGGTACGGAGGCTTGAGTGTTTTCGAAGTAGTCGAAAGTGACGACACACCCCTCGAGAAGACCGATCATAGTAAAGACATTACGCTTCTGCGTATAAAAGTTACGAACATCAATGAAGTGAGGGATACCGTCAGATTGATTTGCGCGTGATGTTCAGATGGGGGTGCACCTTGACGTCGGCGCTCTTCTCGAGTTACCTTACCCTGCCCGATTATTGCGCTAGTCCGCAAAGGGGATAGAGCTGAGTCGGCTTCCTTTGCACGCAACTTGACGCAAGTACGGAGTACTCTTACTCAAGCTATCTAGATCAAGGACTACGACATTCGAAATTACTTTCAGATCAGCCAGACGGTACACTGCATAATGTACAATCAGAACATGCTTGGTTCCTCACTTCTAATTCTGTACCAGTGCTTGGCGCAGCCTGTCATGGTCACCTGGACGGATTATCTGTGGTGGAAGTTTTTGGACTAGAATTCGAGCTCTTCTACATCCATGCCACACTCAATACACGTCTTCACGCCCACCCCTTCCTCATTTTCTACTGCTCTGCCCCATATATGCGTGTGTTTGCCACCTCTTCGGATGTCGTCTCCGAAACCCCCTCCCCCGCCTCCAGCTTCTCTACTTCTCCGGTATGCCTCTACCCGCGTCTTTTTCTTAAGCTCTTGTAGCTTTGACTTGAATTTGTCTTCTTTTCGCTTCTTCTTATCTGTTTCTCTCTTTGTGAACTCCTCGTCGAGTGCCTCAGGAGATCCCCATTTCTTCGAAGAAAATGCGTAATCTTCTATTTGGTATCGCAAGAACAGCATCATGTTATTCCATGTAGATTTGTGAGGATTGGGCCTTTCTAGATGAGGTAGTAGTTCTTCGTCTTTTAGTTCTGGATCTGTCAAGAGGTAGTCCTCCTTTGCCTCTGTCTTCGTGAGTAAGCTGTACTTATCCGGTAATTTCTCCTTGCAGATGTTGCAGACAGCACATCCAAAGACATCCTCCCACTTCCAGTCTATCTCCAGACTGCCGCACTCCTTGCACACTTTGTTCTGCTCTTTCTTCAGTACGCTAAGCCCTGGTTCAAATGGACCGGCTCTTTGGTCTCGTAGGGATCTTAGGAGCTGATGTCTTTCCCACTCCTTCAATGTCATGTGCACAGGCTTTTCATCTGCATTTGGTGCGTGCAACGCCTTATTATGTGGGTCATCTTCTACTGTAAGAAAGCCACCCTTGGTATCTGTCATTTTACTGAAATCATACTCCACGAATTTTGCAAAGTTTCTCGCAGGCTGGATGTCATCCAACGGGCGAAAACCGCCACCCTTCGCAGTTTCTGCACTCCGGCCATCTCGCAGGCTTGCAGGAACATTTGATGACGATACTGCGGAATATGCGCGCTTCTGACCAGCCACAAGACTACTCGAGGTACGCTTAAGGGAAGAAGAACCACTGTTTTTGCGGGCTTCGGCTTCTCGCTGGTCTCGTAAAGCTTTGGCTTTTAGTCGGTTGATCTCCTAGACCACCTTCGTCAATGCCTGCAAAGACTAAGGGCCAGGGTTAACGAACTTACTATCTTCTTCACTTGCTCGGGTGTAAGCGGTGACCTATGAGGCACAGTAGGGAGAGAAGCCGCCATCTGAGGTGGCGGGGTGGAGGGTCTTTCTGTCATGATGGCGCCAAGGAGGTATTGCGACACCGATGATACGGTGCAGATCTCAGCAGTAATACCTTCAAAAGTTCGGAGTTAGCTACCATGAATAGGAAAGCTGTGTAGATGTCACGGAGTGTTGTGAACTTGTGACTGCCTTGTGCTTTGAATGTCTACGCCGAAAGAGGCTGCGGTCGGAGGTCGGCGTTAAAGCGGCTCTGCTTCGACGCCTTACCATTTTGAGCGACCAAAGCCCTCCAGTCACTGAGGTGGTGGTTCCGGGTACATAACACCAACTTATCCAGTGATCTCATCGATGGTCTTGAATATACAGCATCCCAGCGACAGCTGTTGACCACTAGGTATCATATTCATCTAAAACATATGTTCGTGAGGAGAGCCTTACAAGAGGTGATTTTGTGAACTTGGAGAAGGGCCCCGATCAACAGCTCTGTCTAGGAAGCAGGGAACGCGATGGCGGACTTCGAAGGGACCCCGGACCAGCGTGAGTGTCTGCGAAAAGACCACAATAGGTATGTGTCTCAACATTGGCTGACGTCACTATGCTACCAGAACACCCGGAGCTGGACTTAAGTCACCAAGAGAAGCGTCTATTCAAGCAGCTTTTCACCGCCGCAGATGCCGAGCACGTTGGTGTCGTGACAGGAGAGGTGGCTGTGAAGTTCTTTGAGAAGACGAGACTCCCACCCGCAATCCTGGGAGAGGTGAGAACAGTCTGGTTGGCCCAAGAACTGTAACTGATGAATCTGGTCGTGTAGATCTGGCAAATCGCCGACACTGAGAACCGAGGATTCCTAACGTCCGCAGGGTTTGCCATTGTGCTTAGACTCATCGGATATGCTCAGGTAGGGCGTCAAGTCTCGGCGGAGCTTGCCCTGAAGCGTAAGCTACATGAAAGGTTCCGATAGGAATAGTAGGGCTAACTCATGATTCCAGCTGGTGGTCCGCTTCCCAGATTTGATGGATTCCCAGTTCCACCTGGTCCCCCTCCAAATGTAAACCCTGGACCTATACAGCCCCAAGCCAGCGGTGGGCCAATACGGGTGCCCCCTCTCACGCCGGAGAAGGTTGCCCAGTACTCTGCTCTTTTTGAGGAGTCAGGCGCTCAGGATGGCTTGCTAGCTGGTATAGTCCTTGTGCAACCACTGACGTGCAAATGACCACTAACTCCTCGATTGCACAGGTGGTGCGGCGAAGCAGATCTTTGAACGAGCGCAGCTTCCCAATGAGGTACTTGGCCGGATATGGAATCTTGCAGACACGGAGCAAAGAGGCGCGTTAGGCTTGACAGAATTCATCATTGCCATGCATCTGCTATTATCTCTAAAAAACGGTTCATTGCGCGCCTTGCCTCAGACGCTACCAGTGGGTCTCTATGAAGCAGCGGCTAGACGCGGAGCTCCACGAAACATTAACGGCTCAAGACCATCGTCCGCCGTTGGTGCAGCCTCTGTAATACCAAGGCAATTCAGCGGATCAGCGGCTCATAGAATTGCAACGCCCCCTCCAAGATCCCCATATGGACCGAACCCTGTTCCAGGCACACCCACGGGGTTTGACCAATGGGCCATCACTCCGTCAGACAAGGCACAGTTTGATCAAATCTTTGCTACTGTCGACACAGCTAAGCGTGGTTTTGTTACGGGCGAACAAGCTGTTGGCTTCTTCAGCAGGTCTGGATTGCCCGAGGAAGCTCTGGCACAGATCTGGGATTTAGCGGATATCAACTCTGAGGGGCAGCTAACTCGAGATGACTTTGCCGTAGCTATGTATCTCATCCGGCAACAAAAAAGGGATGCTGGAAATGTTCTTCCGCAGACTTTACCAGCAAACTTGATACCACCGAGCAGGCGCCGACTGCCTATAGCACCGCAACAGCCTATCGCTCCGCTTCTCAATAATGCTGCTATCGCACCAGCACCAAAGTCGGCCTCAGAGGACCTGTTTGGCCTAGATGCCTTTACGACACCAGGGCCGATAGTCGCGAAGTCTACTGGCGATTCATCCCTTTACAGTGCGAGTCCCACTCAAGCTCAGAAGTCACTACAAGCATCACAAGCACCACAACAAGCACAACCGTCTTCCGTGTTCAAGCCTTTTGTGCCGTCTTCGTCCTTCGGTCAAGCCATGATGACTCCGCAAGCTACTGGCGCATCTAGCAATACTAGTCATGTGCAATCTCGAGGGATCCAACAGAAGCAACCGTCCGCAATGGATGATTTGCTGGGCGATAATGACCCTGAAATTAGCAAAAGGCTTACTCAAGAGACGACAGAGCTTGCTAATCTATCAAATCATGTCAGCACGTTGACTAGTCAAATGCAAGAAGTAAAATCAAAGCGAGTATCGACGGAGCAGGATCTGACTCAGGCTCAGGCTCAAAAGCGTGATTTTGAGTCTCGCATGGCCCAATTGCGATCTGCATATGAGCAAGAGGTTAGGGAGGTGAAGGCACTGGAAGAACGTCTATCGGCGTCGAGGAACGATGTTAAAAAGCTACAGCAAGAGATGGCCATGATTGAAGGTACCCTCCAAGACCTTCAAGTACAGCGTGGACAGGTTGCTGCAGCCTTGGAGACGGACCAACAGGAAAATGCAAGTTTGAAAGAGAGGATCCGGCAAACCAATGCAGCAGTCAGCGAGCTAAAGCCTCAACTAGAGAAGATGAGGTCGGAAGCCCGGCAGCAGAAGGGTCTCGTTGCAATTAACAAGAAGCAACTAGCCACCAATGAAGCCGAACGAGATAAGGTACAAGGCGAGCTTGAAGCAGCGTCACGAGAACATGCCGAAGCGACGCGGGAGCTTGAAGAAAGCAAACGTAGCATCGAAACTCAGCCTCAATCCCGAAGTTCGCCACCCACCTTAAGCCCCACTGCTTCCATCACAAGCATGAATCCATTCTTTCGCGGGCCACGTACCGACTTTATCGATAAAGGAGAACCTTCGGCTTTTGGATCCCCCAATGCAGCGACGCCAAATCATACGGCTTTTGACAGCTTCTTCGGCCCTTCTCTAGCGTCTTCCCCTCAGCCAACAGGACCGCCTCCTACTTCATTTAGAACTATGACGCCAAGTCAATCTCGGGAGATTACTCTCTCGGAGAAATCATCTGATGGACCAGATGTACCAACACCTTCTGGCTCTCCATTAACCTCCACCTACAACGACAGTCCACAAGTCGTAGGAGAGCCTCCTGCGCCACCGCAGTCTCGACAAATCACTTCGAGTTTTCTACCGTTCCGCAGTCTGGAGAGGTCAGGTTCAACAAGCTCTTCAGTCAATGTCAATCACCCAATGAGTCGAGTCGGAGGAGATTCCAGTTTCGATACTCCAGAGAGGTCAATTTCCAATTTTGAGCCTATGATACATGGGTCCCTCAACACACCGATGGACGGATTCGGGCCGAAGGCGGCAGAAGAAGCTGAAAACGGGCCGGCTTCACACTTTGCTTCTAGTACCATGGCTGATTCAAATGGCGTTGGTGAGTTTCAGAACATAGTATCTGATAACGAAGGTAGTCATAGCTCCTTGCAGCCAAACGAATCCCGAGCCCTTCCTGGGTCATTTCCTGGCGAGGAAACGCAGCCCACGATTTCTGAGTCTTCAGCGGATACATTCCATAGCAGCAATACTCAAGAATTTCCCCAAAATATTAGAGCAGACCCCTTCACTTTTACGGGCGAAAGACCGCGAACTCCAGCCTCCGCAAAAGATGACTTCGACTCGGCTTTCGCAGGCTTCGGTAATACAGGGAAAGCACCAGCACAAGGAAATACTACTAATGTCCCTAGAGAAGGTATGATAGGCGAAGTACCACCTAAAGCTCACGGGGAATTCCCCCCTATTCAAGAGTTTGGAGTCGACAACTACAGTGACAGCGATAGCGATCGCGGCTTTGACGACGACTTTACAACAGCCTCTCCTCATAAGGCACGAGAGTTACCGTCACAGACACCGGTCACGCACACTGCACCAGCTGCCCTTTCTAGTAGCTTGACCAATCTAGCCCCTGGCCGTCCCCCTTTTACTACGAACGAGTCGGCCTTGAGTCAATTACCAACGCCTGGCGCTCAAGCGTCTCCACCTACTTATGATCAGACCGTATCCACACCGGAACCTGGCCATCGCAAGGACTCGAATCAATTTCCTGCCGAATACACCGGCTTGCTGCCTTCACGAGAGGAGCAAACATCATCACCAACGTCACCACCAACCAATCGCGCTGCAGAAAACGTTGCCTCGCCCACATTAGGCCAGACAGTGATGAACTTCTTCGGAGCCGGCACAACAACACAGCCTTCCGTCACCGAACCAACGGCATCTCAAACGCCTGCGCCAATGCCACCTGGTTCCTCCGCTGCTCCATATGCATATGGACTGGATTCACCTCTACAAACTCAGTCGCAACCCCCTGTGCCAGCGAAAAACGCTTTGGACAATTTTGACGACGAGTTTGCTGATCTCTCTGAAGCCAAGGAAGCTGACGACAAAGTGGACGAAGAATTTGGTACTGCAAGCAAATCCGGCTTCGACGAATTTAACCCTGTATTTGACTCTCCCAATTCTTCAAGAACAACTGTCCAGCCTCCCAGCAGTACCTTCTCCAACGACGCCTTCCGCGACTTCGAGTCTAGCATTTCAAGCTCAAACCAACTCGACAAAATGCCAGAACAGGCCCCTGCAGCCATCAACAACCACGACTGGGATGCCATCTTTGCTGGCCTCGACACACCCCAAAACGACGGTGTTCAATCCTCATCTCAAACCAACGCTTTCCAATCTGTTGCCCCACCAACCCTAAAAAATGATATCCAGCAGCCCGCTCTCCCGCCTCGAGATACTGTGAGCTTCGATCCTGCCTCTAGCCACCCAGCACTAAATACGGCGACGAAGCCGCCGCCGTTGGCGAGGGGGCTGAGTATCGGGACTGAGCATGATGATCCGATACTGAAGCGGTTGACGGGGATGGGGTATCTGAGGGAGGAGAGTTTGGCGGCATTGGAGAAGTTTGATTATAACATCGACAAGGTTCGTCCTTACATTGTGCCATTCCCGACTATGATAATTTTGATTTTTTACTGACGCTTCATGAAACCCCTAGGCAGCTGATTATCTGACATCAAAATTATGATGCAGTATTCGGGGGAAGGTGGCTAGGTACAGCTCGACTCGGTTAGTGTGGATGACTACACGACGCTTTCTCTTTGTACATTTCCGAATCATCCGCGAGGTCCATGAGGCATTGTTTGCATATTAGTAGCGATTTTCTTCCGGATTTTGAGGGAAGGCCGCAGAGGCAGCAGCGGTTAATGGATGTGGATGGGCGATGAGAACTGTAATTACCATACCTTTCTTGTCTGATATTGATGAAATATGGGATGGTTATCCATACGCAATCTCCTCATCGTCATACGCGTTGGGATGTTTCTAATGATGAGGGTCCCTTTCGTGTACTTGCAATGATGTTTACAGATAACGCCCTCAGGGTGCTGTACTACCAACGCATCACCTCGCTACCCGACGTACAAAAGACGACTATATACGAGGCACGATGGCACTATCATCATGTACACTCACCTCATTGAATGAATTATCCTACAGCTCCTGAAAGCCATCTGTGTTGGAAGTAGAAGGCCGATTTCAATCTGTCAAACAAGGCACGATAAAGACCTGCGAACTGTAGAATCCGAGCTCTCCATGACTCGCGAATCAATCAAAGGCAGAAAACACGCTCGTCGCCCAAGCATAAATCACCCCATTAACGCCATCGCTTTGGGGATCATTCGAGAATGCTTGTTGATATTTTCAAGCCACTGCGGCTCCGCAGCTACAACAACCTCTCAGCTGGCTTACTGAAATACACGGGGAAAACGTCAAGCCCTCCAGCCCGGCGCAGGCGGCGGCGCAGGGCTGCCATACTGGCTTCCCTGCTGCCCATACGCTTGATACTGCGAAGGTTGCTGACCGTAGCCCTGTCCACCCGGACGCCCCTGGGCTTGGCCTCCTTGATAGCCCTGCCCTTGACCTGACCCATAGCCCCCACCCGGCTGTGGGGGCGGATACCCGCCCGATGTCGAACCCTGCTGACTGGGTGTCGAGCTCTGCTGACCTGCCGTTGAACTATGCTGACCTGACATTGAGTTTTGCTGGCCTGGTATAGAGCCCGGCTGAATAGGTATTAGACCTGGCTGGCCCATTGGAGCACTCTGCAGACTCGCATGGGAACCCTGCTGCCCTGGGTGAGAGCCCATTGGTGGTGGTGGTGGTGCATATGCGTTGTAGCTGCTTGGCGGGCTCGAAAACGAGGGGTTCTGCTGCGATTGAGGAGGGTACTGGCTCTGCTGGCCCGGCTGTGAGTATTGATTATTCGCCGCACCTTGAGATTGAGGCGGATACGATGAATTTTGTTGACCGTACGCTGGTGAAGGTTGGGCACCAAAGGAAGACGGTGTCTGTTGTCCATATAATGAGGACGCTTGCGACCCGTACCCCTGGGAGGTTTGCGGCCCAGGCGCTGGTGAATAGGAAAGAGCTGTAGGATTTGAACCACCGTATTGGCTGGTTGGTGGTCCAGAATAGGCTTGATTATGTTGACCGCTGGGAGGCTGCCCGCTTGGTGGACCTGGAAGCGACGAGCCATACTGACCAGCTTGCGGAGGAAAGGGCGGGTTCTGGGAACCACTTGATGTGCCAGAGTAGGATTGGTGATATTGAGACGCTGGAGGACCAGACAATGATGGGTTATACTGGGAGCTTGGCGGGCTGGAGAAGGATTGATTTGGTTGTGCGCCTGGCGGGCCAGGAAAGGAAGGGTTCGACTGTCCGGTTGGTGGGCCGGGAAAGGATGAGTTGTGTTGGCTACCGGGTAGAGAGGAGTATGACTGATTCTGTTGACCAAGGTTATTCTGCGAGCCATAATTGTTATGTCCGTATGGGGATACTCCCTGCATGTTTTGCCCAGTTTGGCCATATTGGGAGCTGCCAGAATATGACGGAGGGTTACTTCCAGTTGATTGTTGACCAGGTGGTTGGTATTGCCCACTCGATGGCCCATACTGGCTTGCACCTTGCTGGCCTGGTGGCTTGTACGCTGCCGGTGGAGCTGTGCCGGAGTAGGTGCTAGATGATCCCGGACCACTTGAGGAATAGCCGTAGTTGTTGGTGTGAGCCTGTTGCTGTAATCAGCAGCTTGACTGACCATGCTACGATCTTAACCGTACCGATGACCCATGATGACCTCCAAGGAAGCTTGACGCGATCCCCATCAACCCCCCTTGATCCTGACTGCCCGACGTGGCCGTTCCATGTCCCCCTGATCCACCTCCAGAGCTTGTTGAATGTGAACCCGACTGTTGTTGATTGTAAGGTTTTCCACCGGACCCGAGTAGACCACCTATCAGCTGCCCTGCAATCCCTCCACTTCCACCACTGCTACCTCCACCTCCACTGCTACCGCCATGTGAACTCCCTCCAATAAATGAGCTGGCAAGTCCCCCGAAACCTGATTGCTGTTGTGGTTTGCCATGCTTCCCCATTACAGCATTCATGGCCAAGTTCTAGGTAAGTGACTGTTAGCATGCTATGTTGGGCGTGACCGTGCAACATACTCCCAGAAGGCTTCGATCAGTTCCTTCGTAATGCTCAACAGTCCCGTCTTCATTCCTCACCACTGCGGTTCCATCAGGCGCTACGACGGCTGAAGATGTCAAAGACGGGTGCTTGAAGGGATCTGTCGTCTGTTGAGGGGTAGGATCCGGCGTGGGTACAGAAAGCGCAGGTTGGGTAGGTATGTCCCATTGGGAGTGGCCTGTGGCTCTTTGAACGTAGTAGTACTTCCGTGATTGTCCTTCCCACTGTGCCAGCCTAGATTTCATGGTCAGTGTGTGGACGCTGAACAGCTTAAGGTATCGTAAAAACGTACCAGCCTTCAGGCAACGACGGCGGAGAATGCGTGGGTCCTTCTTGGTTTGAAGCTTGTGTATCCGCCATGCTTAGTAGACAATCGATTCAAAGACTCAAAGCACATTCAGAGGATGCAAAGGTACGGGGAGCAACAGGCTCGTGAGTAGGTAGGCTCTGAGTGCGGATTACAGACTAAGAGGTGGTGATGTTAGATTTCAGACTCATACCAAAGTGATACGCCGGCTACATATAAGATACGTCTACGAGTACAAGACGGGGGCTGTGCAGTCTCGCTACCTAGCGCAGAGCTGCCTAATAAAGTACCTCAGTACTATTTGGAAAAAGAAAGGAAAACTCGTTGTATCTACATCAACGCCGCATCGAGCCATTCTGTTCGAGTAACTTCGTTCACAGGAAGGTGTCTAAGGTATCTATCATACATGCACGATTCATCCACGGCCGCCTTCTAGCTCTCCACACAAGACCAAGAACAAACAATTCAGCATCTAGTCCTGTCTGCTAATGATACGAAGTTGTGAATCCCTCTCTTTCTCATCTCAGCTCAATTTGCCAATAACTTACGCAGTCAGTCCGCCGTTGTCCACCTACAGTATGCTCGGAACGTTTTTCCTCGTCACCTTGCTAGACCCATTTCTGTCATAGCCTCAACCATTCCTACTCACGCCCATTCTCCATCCTTTGAATCATCATCTCTAGCGAAATCGAAGAATAATTTTTTGTTTGCTCGAACCCCTTCTATAAGGGTCATCTTCGTGTTGCGTCGATCGGCAGTCCAGCGTTGGATGTCTTGCTTAATTGACACTTTATAATTCGTTCGCGGAATGCCTGGCTCCTGGATATTCTCTAGTCTAAGGAGCTTCGGGACACCCTTGGCGAAGCCTTGATTAAAGGCTGCCCCGGCACTTCTAGGTATGGAGCAACAATTGAAGCTGCATACGCTTTCTTCGAAGGAAACGACCAGTTTGTCCAGCTGGAGATGCTCCAGTATTGGCGACATCGTCTTTGGCCAACTCTCAAATCTCAATTGATCTTTATACCGTTTATGAAGCTCTCCTTCCCAGCCTAGCATGACACTGTAAGCCGAACTATTATTGTCCAGCGTAATGTTGATCCAATCTGTATAGACGAGGTGTTGCTGCAGATCCAACTGTTCTTCCTTGAATATTGCGAGCTTCTCATCCTTCGACAGGTCATAGGGGCTCAACTTAAGTTCCACCGACTCAATCCAAGCTCTTCGGATATCGGAGTGCATGGTATTAATGAAGAACTTTGCAGACAGAGCCGCGGCAGGAAGGACGAAGGTGTTCTTTTTATACAACAAAGGCTCGGATTCGTCGTGAACAAGCTTGCAGACAGCAAGCAATGCTGTACTAGGGACTTCGAAGTTGTTGGCTTCCTCAGAAACTGATCTTACATCGATAGCTCTCTGCGACTCCAAGTATGGGTAAACCTGTCCAACCTCCAAGCAGTATCCATACACCATATCACGAACCTCTCGAGGTAGGTCAAAAAAAGAGGTCCTAGCTATCTATCAATTAGTGTTCAGAGGCATTTTATTACAGTCTACTTACCCCATGCTCGCCATCTTGTCGGATACTGTTATTGCTTTTTTGTAAAGGACAAAGACCCGGTGGACGCAGCCTCCAGGATGATGGTGTACAGCCGTTGAGGACTTCGTTCAGACTAACGATGTACTTGGCTGAAGTTTCTCCGGTGCCTTTCGTCTGATTGCTGACATTTACGATGAGAGGAGGTAGACACGTGATGAGTGTTCTACAGGGAACGTGATGGCGGACGGTGTTGACGTCCAAGCTCGAGAAGGAATCACAACAAACGCAGGAGATAATTCACCACACGTGACCTTAGCGAGAAGAAGCCCTGAACAGATCTAACCCATGTTTGGCTGGGCTACTGTGACCCCGGACCCTTGCGTCAAGAATTCTCAAAGTCATTTCCAACTTCAAAGCTCTAATTTGCGAATTGCGTACCCTTTAGTCAGAGTCTTCTGAAGCTGTATAGCAACCGAGCCCATCCCCCGAATTACAACTCAGCTTCCAGAGCTTTCAGAGTCCTTGGCATTTCGATGGCTCTGTTCCTCGAATTTCCTACGCTGCGACCAGAGTCTCATGAAGCTTTGTGGAAACCCGAAGCCTCGAGTTGATTACCGTCCCTCAAGTCATAGTATTAGTAGGTTAGACTTCAATCTCACATTTTCAATAATCAACATAATTAGCAGTTCAAAGATAGAAATTTTGAACGCTTAGTATGTACATCGCAATGTATGTACATCGCAATATGAAGACACCTATAGAAGAGATCGCTCCGCCACCCAGTATCAAAATCTATGGTATCCTTGCACTCCTCAAGGTCGAAAGCATCAAACAAATCTCGAAGAAAAATCCAGATTCTGGGCACCAAAATAATAGGACGGAACTCTATGAAGGTTGGACTAACATGGGAATAGCGCAGATCTGCGAGAGATTTGTCCAGTTCTTCGGGGAACAGGACAAGTACAGCGACGGTAAGAACTTGTAAAACTTCTTTTCCCAGTAAGGCCGCTGAGTGCTTTTGCAGCTCTCCACTCCATTTCGCACGGGAAACTACTCTTTCCAGGTTCAAAGGCTTTCTTCGATGTACGGATTACCTTTGAAATCGCAGAGTCCCTGCGTCCTAACGCCTCAAAGTCTTAGAACACCTAAACTTTCCGTTGGGTATCATTTCACTATTTGGGAAATCCATGTTCTTGGTATGCATCCTTGCAGTTACACATTAACTGTTCTCTTCAATTTTCCACATTACCCACAAACTTTCGCTTTCGGCGCATATAAAAATCCCGGGACAAAAATTCAAATATTACTACCAACTTTCCTTGCTCAGAAGTATCCTCATGGTCTCCACTTCCCCACTTGCTCGAGTTCCCATTCCATATCATCCCGCCACACGTCGCCGTTCGTAGGGTCGCCCATAGGGTTTAGCGGTGCCTCCAGGTCTGCGCGGCGGTCTTGTGACCATTGTTCAATTGTAGCTCTAGTAATTTCTTCGGGATCATCCTCAGGATCAAAATAGTCCTCGGCAACAAGATCGGGAAGTCCGTATATTTTCAGATCCTTGGGCATGCCAAGCGCGAAGCCTTCATGGAAGGCCATAACAGCGCCCGCGTACAACGTACAGCAGTCGTCCTCGCATTTGCTGCAATCAATGTTAAGAACGAGCGTGTCGAGCTGGAGATGCTCTAGGATAGGTGCCATTTTTCGCGGCCAGCTAATCTCAACCAGGTAGGTCTTGTTTGCTCGATGCAACTCTTTGCCGCAGGTCCTAAGCAAGTGCGATGCCGGGGGGGCGTTTCCGTCGAGGCGCAGAGCCTGCTCAAGTTGCCGAGGCCAGTCGAGCTGCGATCCACAGACTACCTTCCTGTCCGCCGTGTCCAAATCAGACGGATCCAGGTAAACCTCGATGGATTTCATCCACGACCGACGAACAGTTGTGGTCATCGCATTTGCGAAGAATTTCGCAGTTAAAGACGATGTTGGCATGACGAAGGTATTATGCTGATACAGTAGGTGTTCAGCCTCCCAACTAACTCGCTTACATGTCTTCAGCAGCGATACATTAGGAGCGTCGAAGTAGTACGCATCCAGATGGGCTGCATCAGTCTCCAACTCTAAACGATGGGGCTCCAGATATGGGTAGACGTTGTCCACCACTAAGCAGTAATCGTATATGACATTGCGGACTTCGGCTGGCAATTTGAAAAATGGGAATACCTTCCTAAACTTCTGTGAGCATCGAGCAGGCTTGGATTCAATGACCATACCTACTTGCGATTTTGTCGATTTTGCTCAGCTGAGACCCAGCTGGCCTGGTAAAACGAGGACTTCCAAACCGAGAGGCCTCTACACTTTCCCTTATATAATGCAGCGGGGCCCGTACCCGAGCGTTGCAGGTTCGCATCCATCCACCTAATATGCGTGAGCCTGGAGCATATAGGAAACCCCCAGGGGCCGGCAGCTTACCTTGTCTCTGACTCATCAATGTCGAAGCCGGTCAATCTCGATCCAGCCGTGGGCCAACGAGGCTGGTACAACGGAATATTAGACATCCTCTTGGGAATCTGTAATTGAAATCGAGGTATTTGATGGATGTTGGGTTTTTTCCCTTACGGTGTGGCCAAGGGAATCTGTTGGGGAGTCCGAACGAAACAGCCTGCCCACTTCTAATACCAGGTGAAATTATATAGTCGTCCATGAGACAACTTGTCTGATAAGACATTGCCCGATCAGGACAACGCAAGCAACATTGTGATTCATTGTGGTATATATTGAATTTCCCAAAGAGATGTGTTTTAAAAGAGAGTTGAAGAAGCGGATGTTACAAAGCTCTAAGGTTCAAAGTGGTCGTGTATCGAGATTGTGATGGAATAAACAGATAAGGAAACACATAAGGAGATAACATAATAAAAAAGTGATTCTTGAGTTCAGCTGATAACAGGACAAGAAATGTTGCAAGGAGTCAAGCTCGATTGCAATGCCCGTCTGGGGGCTAGGTTTAGCTGGCTGGCCTACTTGTCCCCGAACATCCATCTTCAAGGGATGGCATCTTTCCTCTGGATGTCTCGTTGACAAGCTGACAGCGAGCTTTTCGAGCGAACTCGAAATCGAACTTGTCTTTTCGAAGCGGTCTGAAGTCTTTGAACGATCCGTGTCTTCCATTCTTGGTTCAGGTACTTTGGCACATGGACAAAGCCCAGAGAAATCTAAGGCCGAAAGAGATAGACGCCGAGGAACTGGAGCAAAACCTCCTGTCTTGTAGGCCCGCTGGAGCCAGGAAAACCTGTTAAAATGCTGAACAAGCTCTATAAATAATGAGCCAGGAAGAGAAAGAGCTTGTCCAGGTCGTAGATATTCGACGCCCAGCATGATACCTGAAGCTAAATATGAATCCACACTTGCTGACAATGACTGTGTAAGTGAAGGGTACCGCCGTACTGAACCTCCAGTCGTTATGAGGGGTTTACAAATTATAACAGGCGTCCCACAAGCTCCATTTCCCAACATGGCTTCTCGAGAGACCATTGAAGGCGGTGGCAAGGGCTGGCACAAATGGTCGTTGGCCCAGGTAACGAAGAGCCGGTCTCACAAAAGCTGTTCAATATATTGGTTTTATATTGTATACTTTTAGTCCTGGTGTTTGTCTTTTTCTCCGCTGTGTTGCTTGTTACACGCAATCGTTTTATCCTTGTGCCATGGTTGAGGCAAACACGGAATGCCAGTTGATTGCATGTCGAAAGGTTTCCATGTCTTGTCATGCGCTTCATACTTGATTCGCTGGTTTGGGTTTAGATGGTAAGATATACCGTCATGTTTGCTTGTTTAGCACGTTCATATCGATTTCATATAGCTGCAACTGTGTGGATCCTCCCACTTAATTACGTTCACTGTTGCGCTTGTCGTTGCAGTAGTCACTAATTGAGTGGTTCTCATTGCTCAAGCTTTCTTCAATCCCAATATCCAAACTGTTAAACTGAGCTGAAGTGCCGAATCTCCAATTTGAGTCTTTTCGGATCAGGTTGTAGTTTCCACATTGAGTCAGCGAGCGTTTGAGAGGATTTATTGCTACTCAAGGGATCTCAATAGTGAAGTGAACAAAAGTTCAATGTGGCTGGCAGGAGAGATCGATTGGCTGGCTGTGATAGAACTGTCGCTGAATCCTCAGGGAACATTGGAAATCGTCAAGTTGCCGATACAATAGCAACAATCCGTAATGACAATGCATCACTGGTGCATCAATCAGTTGTTGTTATATCATCGCTCAAGCGCTGCTACGGCGCGGAGCTCCGTTGTCGTGATTCTCATGAAAGGATTGGTTCGTGCAGACTCAGCGGTGCGGTACATAATACATCACGTGACTGTTTGCCTTCACTAAGGTATGGACGTTCGGTGGCTTAGACGCACGTACTCCGAGACGACAGGCAATTAGCTACAGTACTTCTACTCCAAACTCTCATTCTTTCACTACTTTCAAAACCCTTAGAATCACTATCACAGATTCAAAGAGCCAACTAACTATGGCCGACTTTGCACCTCCCTCCGGGCCACCACCGCCTAAGGTGCCTGAAGGTTGGAAAGCGCTATGGAACGATCAGTACAAGGAATGGTAAGACTTCAATCTCCACGGCTCACTTCATCACCTATGGCCTTCGAACATTACTGCGTAACAACTACTAACATGATCTGCTACAGGTACTTCGTAAACACCCACACCAAGCAATCCCAGTGGAATCGCCCCACCTCCCCCGTCTATCCCTCAACCACCGGCACCCCTCCGCCCGGTCCTCCGCCTAGCTACGCCGGCGCCGGCTCAATCCACAACGAAAAGTCTGCCCTCAACACGAATAACCCCTACTCGTCCACCAACCCGCTCTCCGGCTCCAACCAGAAGATCTCAGAGGACGAGCGCTACGCCGCCCGCCTTCAAGCCGAGGAGGACGCCCGTGCTCGCCAAGGTGCCGGCTCCCGCGGTGCCCAGGCCGATTATGGGAGCAGGCCTATCCCGCAGAGCTATGATCAGGGACAGTTGCCCCCGCGAGAAGGGAAGTCCAAAGGTATCGGAGGATTTCTGAGCAAGCTGGGCGGTGGTGGCAAACACAACCAGCAGCAGGGTTACCCTCAGCAGCAGCAAGGCTACGGAGGATACCCCGCCCAAGGTGGCTACGGCCAGCAAGGCTATCCTCCGCAACAGGGCTACCCACCCCAACAAGGCTACGGGGGCTACCCGCCTCAGCAAGGTTATGGCGGATACCCTCCTCAGCAAGGCTATGGCGGCTACCCTCCCCAGCAGGGCTATGGTGGCGGGTATGCGCAGCAGCAGCCGGCGAAGAAAGCAGGCGGTCTGGGAATGGGAGGCGCTGCGGCGCTGGGCGTGGGTGGGGGCTTGATTGGAGGAGCGTTGTTGGCTAATGAGTTTGAGGGGGGTGATGATGGGGGCGATAATGGAGGGGATTATGGAGGGGATGATGGTGGAGGAGGTGATTTTTAGGAGAAGTCGGTTGGTGATGAAAAGGGGGAAGTCGAGGGTGAAGTGAGTAAGGGAAATGAAAACGAGGGATATGATAGATTGAGGATATGATTTCGGCTGCATGGTCGCTGCTCTTTAGGCGGCTTAGCCAGACTCAATGGGAGCGGTGGTTGCTCAGCTAGCTATGAAAAGCTCATTTGTCTGATGTGCCACAGTCTCTAAATTGATGTCTTACTTATGGTATCGCAAGTATCGAGATGAACGTGTATCATATAAGTCTGAACTAACTGAGAGGCTTGGACAATGGCTCCAGCCCTCCGCTCGTCCTACCCATGGTCCTCTCCTACCCTACTCTCAATACTACAGCAGTCGTCGGCTTGTTGAATCGACACCTACCCACACGATCTACTCACCACAGCCATGAGATCTCGATTTGTAAGACGACACCGTGATTCTAAGAAACAGCTCTTCGCCCTCTACCGTAAAGGATCTGTGTGGTTCAACCCCCAATGGTGACGGATTGGAGAGCCAACATCTTTCGTACAACCAGGGAATCCCGTTCGAGATGTTAAAAGTAACAACTAGTGTGGGCTTTGGAGGATTTTCAAGGACGATGAGATTGGATGACTTCACGTGGCATCGAAATGGTTTGTTTTGGATGGTTTTTGTAAGTGTTCCCGTTCGATGAAGGAGATAATTGTGACCGATCCTTTGGGGTTGGAGGGGCGAAGGCGAAAGTAGTTGTAAATTTAGGGGAGAAATGAGCGTTGGGGATGGGGAGGGTAGGAGATTGATATTGATGTTGTAGTAAGGGCGACTGTGATGTCAAGGGTTTGAAAAGAAATAACAAATATTTTTCACTTGAATGGTCGACGTAGTGGAGGCCACTTTGTCATTAGCCACTTAAGGGTAAGAGACCGAAGAATTGAGATTTTCTGCCAACACTGATATTACAGAAATATCAAAAATGTTAGACGCCTCTTAAAAGATATGTTCTCATTTCGGCTCGACAACGTTGGTTGCAATCTTGGCAGATTTCAATGGAAGATATGGCCAACCAATTTGCGAATAGGGATCTTTAAGCCATTGACGTTTCTAAGAATCGAAGAATGTATGGGACGAGTCAAGAGATTTCGTAACTGTCTATATAGGACAGCCCACTCATGGACATTGCACAATCTCCATGCTATGTCGAATCGACCTCGCTTTCTTTCTCATCCAGTATTGTTTGAAGGAGAGATCAGCTGCCACGCTTGCGTGGCATCGCTGATGCTTAGGAACAAAGTGTTTCTGATGAACAAGTACTTCAAGTGCAATAGATACATCTGCAAAGCCGAGATAAAATTCTACCCATGGAGTGGGATTCTATGACGTGAGAGAAGAATGGAGTCTTAGAAGGGCGTGCCTGCGAGAAAGAAGGGAGAGCAAATCGAGATAAAGTGGAAAAGATCTGAACTACTGCCTTCACAGGCAGCAGGATACTTGAAGCCGGCGTTATGGACTAGGAATCAACCCTGGCGAACGATAGCCGCCAGATTACCACTAGAGTTTTATGCAGGCAATGAATAGTTCCCCACTGGCTGTGAGCGCAAGACGTGCATACAGACCGTGGTTCGAGGTATTCCCTGGAAAGCCAAAAACTGTTAGGTACTGTGCCTGAAGACGGGTTATGCTCCATTCTGTTCAGAGCGCGAACGATAGCTCTACATAGGTCATGCTGACATGCTGTGGTGGCCCGTTCTATTTGAAGCCAAGGATATTTTCCAATGTCCACAACGACACCGCATCCACGGGGCGTTATGATACGACACACAAGTGATGAAGCCACTTGTAGGCGCACGCATATAGTAAGACAAAATGGGTGAAGAAGACGTTGGTTGCCGGATTGTCGCCGTTTTGGGTCCAGCACATACCTGAACGGGGCACCAGAAGGCTGGACGATGAGTTACCGTCGGGTGGCTGCGGATTTCATGCAGCATGCATGCAGCGGGTGACACAAGCACATCGGAGCTGCTCGCAACAGTGTGATAGTGGAGGAATAGATTGCTGTTCGCCAAGAGAAAGATTGGTCGGTAGAGTCGTACCACAAGTGTGACCTGGCAAGCGCGTATATAGATAAAGATAGGTAACAGCCAGGCAAAGCCCGAGGCGCACCGAATCTTTCCAGTCAGACAAGCGGAAGCCTTAAATATCGATAAATAGAGATTCTCGACATGGCGGACGCATCACCATCTACCCCAGGTGGAGCTCGGAAGATCAATAAGGACGGCAAAATCACTGCTGCTTATCCCGAGCCTCTGATCATTCCATCTCCGCTCGACATACTCATACAGCCATATTGCTCCATGGCCGCGGTAGCGATGCCGCAGAGTTTGGGATTGAGTTCATCACGTCTCGGACGTCCTCTGACGAAATGCGACCACAGCTTTTCCCTGGCATGAAGTTCGTTCTTCTAACGGCAAAAAAGCGCTGGGCCACCGTTTACAATCGAGCTGTGATTAACCAATGTTTTGATAATTATTCCATGGAGAATCCGTCCGAACGCGAAGAGCTACAGCTAGATGGCCTGCGCGAGAGTGGAGCTTTCGTGCGCCGTATTATCCTGGAAGAAGCGAAGGCAGTAACGCTTGAAAATGTCATCCTTGGCGAGTTGAGCTAAGGCTGTGCAATGGCATTACCTGTGCTCTTAAGTTTTGAATCGGAAGTGGTTGAGGATGGAGCGATGGGTGGGTTCGTGGGGATGAGCGGCTGGCTGCCTTGTGGAAAAGCTTTGGAAGAGATCATCATATGAACACCCAGACAGTACTTTCTAACGACCCATTCGAACGAGACAACAAGGATAGCAGCCTCGATAACCTAAGCGTGGGTGTTCGGGTTATGGATTTCGTCCGAGACAACATGGATCCCCCTCCAATAACCACTGGCCTACCAGCTTGCTTGCAGACACCCGTATTCCTGGGTCATGGTGAAGTCGACGAGGAGGTTTCTGTCAAGCTTGGCCGGGAAGCTGCATCGACTCTAGCAGGAGTGGGGGTGGATATTACTTGGCAAGCATATGCGAAGTTGGGGCATTAGTACAAGGTCCCAGATGAGATCGATGACATGGAAGATTTCCTACGATATAAAGTTGGGATAGATCGGGCAAACTAGGCTGAAATATATATGCAACATGCAAATGCAAATGCAAGTTAAACTCTCTGAAGTATTAGAAAGCTTTACAGGAGGAGAGAGGAGAGAGGAGAGAGGAGAGAGACTACATGCATTGAGCCTGGCATGACTGATGCTCACGCAAGGGGTCGTTGACGTCAAGCTGCATAGGGGAGATAATGTACTGTAGTGGTCGTTGCGCTCCTAGAGCGATATCCCAGGAGGATTATTGCTTCAAGGCTAAGGTACGATACCACGGATATCGACATGCAACAAAAGAGTGGGCTTACATAAGGCACGCGGGCATTGAAGTCTTTCGTGTCTACGCAGTTCCATCCGTCACAGACCGACCTGATGGCACCTCAGAGCAGAGGACGCCCGGGATCCTTTGTCCAGGCTGCACCGCTTCCTAGCCTCGCATCTCTTCAACATAATCATGCTGCCCCCGCCATTCCACGGGAGGAGCAAACAGCAAGAGCCGTCAACGGAATCGACCATCCTCTTGGCTCCTCATCGGCAGATGGAGATGAGGATGAGGAGGACGAGGATGAGGAAGAGGACGATGCTGACTTCCAATCGCATTACTCTCTTGATGCCCGATCATCATCAGGCTCCTCAGACGCCGATTCAGATCATGTCGACACAGCACAGGAGCAACTACCATTTCTCCACCACTCAAACTCTTCCTTTCTTATCGCCAATGCATTTGCTCCACCCTTCTACAATCGACCCCCAACCCCTCTCCCGCCCTCGCCGTCTCTAACGTCCTTGCTACGGCCGTCGTTTTCTACGACCACATCCAGACCTACAACCCCGGACGACTCCGACAATGACACGCCAAATGATACCGAAGCCGCTGTTGCTAAGTCTGCCCGCACTGCTACAACCTTGCCTCGCGCGAGCCCCAAGGTCCCTACGTATGAATACTACGGGTTTGTGCTGTATCTGCTGTCGTCGCTGGCTTTCCGTTAGTACCCATTATCACTCAAATATGTCCCGTTGCTGACTTCCTAGTGATCTACCTCCTCTGGTCGTACCTTCCATCGCCCTTCCTCCATCAGCTAGGTATACATTACTATCCTAATCGCTGGTGGTCCCTTGCCATTCCCTCGTTCCTCGTTATGACTCTTGTTTACATTTACGTCGCTCTCGCTTCGTACAATACTGGGTATTTGACCCTGCCACTGCGCAGCATCGACAACATAGTCGACGAAGCGGCAAATATTGCAGTGTTGGATAGCAAAGGTATAATCAAGGGCAAGAACAATAAGGATGCAGGGATCGTCGACATCCACGAAGCGAAAAGCCTGGAATGGACAACGTTGTGGAGCGAGGGAACTGACGCTGTAATGGACGTGCCTATTGGAGGGGTTTGCGAGATACTTTATGGGGAAGGCTAGATAACGAATAGAGAGAGTCGAAGACAGAAGACACATCCCGTACCAATCGAAGTAACCATTACATCGTTACTGTAAGAAACCGTCCGGCCGATGTCTGCAGTTAGGCCCGAGGAAAGCAACAGTTTGCGCGACACTCGCTTTTCTCTCAAATAGTCTTTGACTTTAGCAACGCATATTTGAGACGCTGCTCTCGTCGACACGATAGGCAAGCTTTAACGGTAGCGATTTTCCCCTATCATTTTCCAATCCATTCGACTATCTAGTGTTCCAACGAGAGGTCGAAAATGTAGGATCTGAGATCATCTGACAACAAGCACCGCGAGAACAACAAGAAAGGAACGATGAATAAGGCAATGACGGTAGCACCGAATGACGTCTATAATGCATCGATTCTCGTCATCGAGAAATGCGATGCGATGCAATTGTTATGCATGCAAACGGCGATTCGAGCATACAGTAGATCTGGGATTCTTGACAGCTGGTCCCTTAAGGCTCGGATAATTAAACCAGCTGCTATCCAATCAAACACGAGGGCTTAACGATGCAGGTAACTATATAATCTATGGCTGCTGTACTTGGTGAAGCCAACGGATACAGTGAAAGTTCGGATGAAGGAGGCGTCGCATATGCAGAAGGTGTTGGCGCTGCGGATGGAAGATGCGTTAGCGTGATAGGAAGGGCCTCGAGAGCGATGCTCCCGTCGGGTCCACAGATTGAGAACCTCATAGCGTAGACTATGCTCACGGTAATAGCTGATCTACAGGGTGTTACTTTCAAGATACACGAGCGATTGCCTCTGTCAGTTTTGGATCGGTAGGAGCGCCTACCGATTGCGAAAGCCACCTTGTTGTTTTCTATCGCTCCGCTTCGTTTGTGTTCGACACGAAGCGCAACAATTGCCTTCTCTTCCACGAAGGGTGGCTATCGTTCTGTCTGATTATCTTGCTTTGAGATCAGCCGCATGTAGGTAGTTTCCCGATCCTACCCAGTTTGCATCTTATGTGTAAGTAGGCGTCGGTTCAGTCAGTTGTCGAACACCGCCGAGTACTAAGTACTTGGTGTCAGAAAACGAACTGTGCTTCATTTTCACCGCAAGTCAAGGTCAGCTTGCGCGTGCATTCTCATGTCAATACAATCTCCATGGCCGTGGTTGCCTGTCATGGAGATGACAAAGTCACATTTCATTCTACCGCAATTTCGACTTTCAATTGGTTGTAGGCTACCTCTCGCATGGGCCTGGCGAGACGGACCTGGTTCTCGGGCCTCTGCCCTGTCAATATGGACTAATCACGCCAGCTCCCCACTGTAGGTCTGCACTATGCTTACTGAAGACTGGGGATTGCATCGGTGGACGCAGGAACGCGTGGAACGAGATGCTGCATGCACTGCTATGCAGGGCCAGACTCCCGACATTTCGTGCAAAGCATCACATATACATTTCATGCGGCACAGTTTGCTCCTGACATGAAGATCCGTCCCCTTTCCCTGTCTTTGGATGCACTGTCGCGGTCAAAACCTGGCACATGTCCAGATGATCTCTGGTCCACTGATATTTTCCGTCGTACGACATCAAATTTCGAAGAGATAAGATAGAATCTTTCTTAAACAATCATATTCCATGGCGACCAACAATCCTCGAGGAGATGCAATGCTATATGTCTGTGTTGCAGTGGGTGCTGTTGTCACCATTGCCGTTCTCCTACGACTGATGGCGCGATGGAAGATCAAGGCGGCCTTTGCCGTCGATGACTGGCTCATAGTCGCCAGTCTTGTCCCTACTTATGGCATGCTCATTTGTGGTGGTTTCAGTCAGTCCCCTTCTAGAAGAAGACAAACTCTTACAATTTTGACATTTCTGCGTAACCAGTGGTCAAAGAGGGCGGAGCAGGGAGGCCTATTGCGACTCTGACCAATCCTGAAGTTACTATATTCCTCAAGGTGAGTTTCCGCAATCGCTGATTCTCAGATTACTGAAGAGTATCTCAATTTTTGCTCAGGCGCTTCAAGCGACCCTCATAACATACTCTCTAACCATAACGACTGTGAAAATATCCATCCTCTTAATGTACCGCCGTATCTTTCCCACCAAATTGTTTCGCAAAACAACTCTGTTTCTGGGTGTTGCATGCGTCGCTTGGTTTATCGCCGAAGTTTTCAGCGACGTTTTTCAATGTCACCCAATCGTTGCGGCTTGGGACCCGGCCTTCATGTTCTCTAGCCAATGCATCAATCTTGAGGCCTACTTTTGGGGGATCTCGGCGACAAACATGATACTTGACGTGATCATCTTGTGTCTACCTCTACGCGTGGTCTGGGAACTCCAGCTTCCAATACGACAGAAATGTATCCTCTCTGGGATCTTTCTTATGGGTGGCTTGTAAGCTTTACCTTCTTGCGTGTTCTACGTGACTCGTCTTTACTGACTATTCGCAGCGTATGCATTGCGAGTATAATGCGCATGATCACCCTGACTATCCTAAGTAGTAACGATTTAACTTGTAAGCCATGCCTGGGTCGCGGCATAGGTACTACGCAGCTGACATCGCTTAGATTCCATTGTCACCCCATATCTTTGGAGCCAGCTCGAGCCCAGCACCGCCATCCTCTGCGCGTGCCTCATCACCTACCGTCCCCTCTTTACTAACGTCAGCCTCGGCTTCCTGACGTCCTGGAGCCGCAGTCGACACACCCCACCAGGCGGCAAGTCCATGTCCAATGGCAGCAGCCAGCGCGATAGCACCATGCAGTGGCCTCTTGCGGGACCCGCTAGCGCTGGGTTCAAGAGTCTTAGTGACAAGGCTGCGAAGGGCGATTTGCATGTTGTGCATGTTGGTTTTGCCCCAAGGGGGGAGAGTCCAGCGAGCCCAACGAGCCTGATGGATACGAATCATCAGGATGACTTTGGATTTCCGATGGTTAATGTTAAGAGAGGGAACTCATTTGTTTGAGCATCTGCCGTATAACGTCGTGCGTGCTCCTATCGAAACAGCTGAGGTTTGGATTATGCGCTGTATACAATCGTGTCTTGATTTCACTTTAGTGTATCTCTGGGTGTCTCAAAGGAGCATGCGCACGGTAATATCTCATCCCGATTAATCGGTCACGGTGCGGTGTATTCGGCGTAAGTATATTGGGGCTTGCAACTTCTTGAACGCCCATAGATTTGCTGTCTCTTGGCTCTGGATGTTTTAGTAAATAGCGGGAACGAGGGTGTTGTTGGCAATACATGGGAAAGATGGGCGTTGGATACAAAAGACCGATCGCTAAACACAAAAATATAGAGGAAGACTCGTCATTAGCTGTAATCCTGATGGGGCATAGGTACTTTAAAACAACTGTAAAAAAGAATTGTGCTTTTGGACTGGCCATTCGGATTCTCGCACCTGATATTCCTCGTTCTACACCGATCTATCTTCGCGGCAGTCAATCTATCTAGTCTGAGCATTGTAGCTACTAGCTCTAGTGGTGGTCACTGAAATCTCGAAAGAGATAGAGTACAGTTGGAGAATTGGTCATCGATGGTAGAGGAAGTGGTTCTTAAGACAATTGTCGCCACATTGAAACGAGTAGCTGTGACCGAAGATGACCATGGCGTTGTATGACATTGTCACTTAGACCCGAGCACATCGAATGAAAGCCCAGAAAGAGTTCGGAAAGTTATTCGCGATACATTTCGAGAAACTCGTCTGAGACCCCGGTCTCCGAACACCGTTCAGCCCTCCGTATGGACGTGTACTGTGTATTCTTCCCCAGTCGTCTCTGATGTGATGGATCACAAGTCAGTCACGCAGGCACGGTCTGAGGGTGTTGTGCAGGGGTGGGACGTTTGGGTGGGTATTTGGGTAGCTTGGCTGTATCTGGTAGGAAGATGAGATGGGTTGATGGATGATAGGGAATGTCGAGGTGTGTTTTGGGGTGAAGCGCGGGTGGCATTCGAACGGACAGGGGGGTGTTTGAGATGTGCTTTTGGAAAGGTATGTTTGAGTGTTGTCGATTGTGCGATTTGCAAATATTGGCTGGGGGATTGTGGGGTGAGCGAGAGTTGTGAAATCAGTGTCGTGAGTGGGTTTGACCGAAGGCAGAGTTTGGGTTGGAGGCTTGCATCGTTGATGGAGAGATTGTAAGATACAATGTACGATGATAGATGGTTCAGCATCTTGCAACAACAGTGTCGCGATTCTCATAGTGGGGCCAAATTGCCCGGGCCTATTCACCAAGAGTGATTGCCATCTCATGGTGTACATAAAGGTTCTGTATGTGCTATAGAGAATCAGGTCCCCTGTTTCTGCTTTGAAATTGCCTCCTAGATATAGACAATAATAGCATCATCTTACAAAGCACAGTATACATGTTTGTTTAAGAAGACGTCAAAAGTTGCATACTCTACGGAGACACCGAGGAACAACAGCGACTTTTAAGGCAAAACCGAAGGCGAAACCCTGGCTGTGGGGACCAGGCAGCTCTTGCAACTGGTCGTGTGAATCGTTACTGGAAGCTGATCCTTTCAACCGACAACCTGTTCTTGAACACTCGCTTCTTAGGACGAAACTAAGAAGTAGCGACGCCGGCAGGTGCTGGGGACGGAGCTAGGGCCGGTGTGTCCATAGTGGTGTCGGAGAGAATAAGGTCCAGTAAATTGCCACCTGGGGCGGATGACTTCGTCGTGTCGTTGAGTGAAGCCGGATTTAGATTGGGTAAGAGGAGGCCGTGGGGACCGTGACTGTTAGGGACCCTTCGATTCATCTCCGAGTTGGTAGACCATATAAAGAGACCAACACCTCCCTTTCTGCCTTTGGTGGTAGAGTAGATCAGGTAGTGTTCATAGAGGTGCCGCAAAGTATTGAACCGGAGACGGACCAAGAGAAATCTTACTCACCTGCGGCCTCCCACCCCGATTGCTTGGCTATTTTGACACAATACCACTCGACTTGCTGAGTGGCGCGCCAAATGTCTTCGTAACTTGCCAAGTCTGTATTGGGTAGCTTCCCCCAGTCCCGGGCATCGCTACCAGGTAGATCACTCGGTTGAAAAAAGTTTAGATTCACAATCGCCACGGTGCAAGATTCTTTGCGGAAAGGCTGTCAGCGTGCCCATGAAAAGTAAAAGACAAAGGAAATTAGCCACTCACTGTACATGTATTTTCGCGGTGTCTTTGTTATAGCGAGGGACAGATGTGGATGATCACCATCGGGAACAAATTCAAATTCGTGATCTCCATGTTTGCGGACTTCAAGATCATGGAGCATTTGGATTGCAGCCAGGCAGTCTGATTCTTGGTCGCCTCGGTATTCCCATAGTGGTGAGTCTACGCAGTGGGGTTCCCCAACTCCGTGCCCCCCTGCCAAAGAGAAATTTCCGTGTTGGATAACAAGACTTCTTGCAAATTGAATGAAAAGGAAAAACGCAAGAAAAGGGTTCAGATGCTCGTGAACGAACGAGGAAGAGCGGTGGGTTGTCATTGTGAATCGAAGACCAGCGTATAAGCTTTGAGGACTATAGTAATGCTGAGGACTCGCTGATTTTTATGAGATAGACTTGCTTTTGCGGCTAGAGGATGTTATCTCCAATAACGCGCTCCCGTGGTTCCTCAGCACAACCAGATACCGTGCGAGCCGCAAACTGACAGCACGGACATACATAGGTATGAGAAAACTGCCTTGTACATCATGATCTCGAGGTTCATGCGATATGACACTTTGGGTATAGAATCCGGGGAAGTGCCGGTCGGTCAGGTTTTCTCATTCATTTATAACGACATTGTGAAGTACGAAAACACCGTGCAAATCCAAAACTATGGAATTGTGGCAAGGTACTTCCTCACAGCATAAATCCACGTGAAAGAAAGCAATCCTGATCATGACACCTGGAACCTCTCCTGGTATCTTTATTGAAAGTGGCTCAGGGCGCACGTTGGACTTGCGAACGCGCATGTTTCACAGTAAGAGGCGAGAAGTGTATACAAGCTCATGGCAGGGAGCGGGTCTCCAGATGAACAGACATGGCAATGTTCAGGAACCGAAAACAAACAGATGTAACTGGATCAAGTGTCCGGAAGTGCCTCTTTCATACCCGATCCAGTGGAATCAAAACACTTGAGCATCTTGACGACCTGTTTTCGAGAAATTCGGACGAAGAAGACGAACAGGAGAAGAAGCGCAGTAGGGAGTAAGGAGATATGAGAACACAAGCGACGGTCTGAGCGCCCTCGGCCGCCGTCTCACCTGCCAACTTGCTAGTCCTCATCACTATCATCATCATCATCATCATGATCACTGTCTGATCTCTGCAAGTAGAGAGTCAAGTCGCTTCTCAGCATTGATGGCTTGTTACACAACAGCAAGCATGCGTGAAAATGGCTAGTGTTTGGTTGGTATGACATGACGTTGATACTGTAGCACATATGCACTCTCTAGGAGAGAGATGTCTGTCGGGCTCTTCCCCGCCCACCGCAATCAATCAACCAACCAACCAACCAGTCAACCAGATACTCGCCGCCGCCCTCGTCTTCCGGTTTCGTCTCTTCTACTGATATCTCAATCTCAATCACAATCTCGTTTGACGCATCATAACCTTCACATAAAAGGCCGAAAATGTCCTCGAATAATACCAACCAAGCCGCAGAAGCTCAAGCTTCAGCGGGGACGATGGCGCGGGACTTTGGAAGCCAGGATAGTGGTACTCGTCTTCTACCCCTAAAGCGCCGATGATTGCTGACCTTTCCTCGCCAGGTACTTCCCAAGAAGCCCCTAAGCACTCCAATAAAGAGCAAGAGCTTGTGGACCAAGGCAAGATGCCTGGCCTTGCCGGAGTCCAAAAAGATACCCACGTCAGACAATCGGGGGATGAGGACGCAGCTGGGAACAAAATACACCACAAAGGCCTTCTAGGCCACATCCTCCATTGGGAACATAGCGGTATGAACGCCGATAAGTGAGGGGATTTCACAAAGGCGGGAGAAAGGCACCTCGAGTCTAAGAGCTGTGAGAGCACCACAAGGCGTTTGTTAGACAACCATGCGATATAGAATATGGTTTAGAAGAATGATTCACTATGGTGCAAGCTCCAATGATTCTAGGATTTGAACAGCGATGCAAACGATAGACTGCGACATCTATTGACACGTTGGAAATCTACAACCAGCGAAAGGCCATGCGGATTCCGATCTTGCGCTCAGTATGATCTATATGTGTCGCGGCTTTGTATGACCGTAGCATCGGAACGATTTTGTTCGATGCTTTAATGTTTTAGAAGCAGATGCTTATTATTTCCAACAGCCTTTCTGCGATGCTTGTCCCTTTTTTAAGAAATGTTTGTTTGAACTTCCTACGGTCGATCCTTTCTCCCACAGCTACTTCGAAATTTTTCACTTTTTTCACTTTTTTGACCATCTTGCTAGTTGACTGAAGATCATGCTTGATTTCCGCCTGTTTCTGTGGCGCATGTGTCCATTAAGATAGAAATGCTTCGGAAAGGCGCTGCTTGCATTAGTAGGTTACTTTCACTAGTAATCCTACCGCTCAAATCATCTCTGTGAAACATGGTCGTAGATGTCTCAGAAGCCAATAATACGTCTAGAGTATTTGAATGTCTTCCTCCTACCAACCGACATCGCTGAGCCCAGGTGTAGAAGAGCCAGCCTTACTCGGTAGGTGAAATGGAAGACCACAAAACGCGAAGGATGCTAGCGGGTTCGCAGCAGGACTCCAGCACCTTATGTTCTACTGCTGCTAAGAAGCATGAGGACGAACTTCGAAGCCTCTAGGGGTATCTCATTGCCTTTTGGATTATCTTGACTACTGGTGGGTCAAAGCAAAGCTTTCTAGATGGATGATCTCCGTCCAGCTACCCGTGTGATACCAAGATCGTTACCTCTAATACCACAGCAACGAGGAGCCAGCCAGACCCAGCATGAGATGGGTTTGAACATGGTACTCCTTCATGTAAACACGCAGTCCAGCTCTTCTCGGTTTGCTTGTTACTAATAGAATCCCACCGGCGCGCGTGCTGACGGATTTGACCATATTGACAATCTCCAAAACTTTGGTCACGTAGTTTACTCCCACCTCATACCTCCACCTCCTTCCTCGTCGACGTAACCGTAATCTCCGGCTTGCAACAAATCGTTTGCAACACCACGCAATACCTCTCCGTCAGCCCTACCAGCTTCTCCACCTTGCCTTCCTCTGCATCCGTATCCAGCTCAAACCCCAACCTTATCGCCACAAACCCCACCGGCGCCCCCTTGTCCACCCCCAGCGTCCCCCGGAAATCCAGATCTCCCTGCGCCCGCACCACCCCACTTTTGATCTCGACACCCATTGCCGTTGCGACGGCCTTGAGCGTTACGCCCGCGCACGCCACCAGCGCTTCCAGCAACATGTCCCCGCTGCACAGCTCGCCGGAGACGGCTGGGTCGTCGCCGCCGGCCGCGGGGTGCAGGCCGGCGACTTTGGCTTTGGCAGAGGCGATGGCGGAGCCTGAAGAGAGGGTGCAGGCGATGGAGGTGGCGTCGAGGGTGCCGCTGCTTTTGAGGGTGAGGAGGGCGGAGGAGGGGGTGTTGCGGTATTGGTCTTTGAGGGGCGCCTGTTGGGCGCGGAGGGTAGGGCCATCCATGGTGGATTTGCGTTAGTGGTAAGGGAATAGTAAGAGACTGTCTCGCTCGAGTTGACGGAATCTGGCCATTACGAGCGAGCGAGTCTACAAAGAGTGCGAACTGGACACTTCCCTTGGCCCCGCAGGTTCCCCTCTCTTCGGATTTGTGGAGTTATGCTGACTAATGGTCATCAAATGAAATGCTTGGTTGACCCTTCACCAACAGGAGGAACAGATTAGTTGAACCTGAGATTTATGAAACTCTCCAGCCCTTACTCGCTGAGCTTTAAAATAGTGGCAGGACTAATCCAAAAATCGAACGCAATACCAAACCCAAGAGAATGTTCAAACATTAAAAAACTATAAGCTGTCTGTCCAAAGCGAAAAGCAGATTATGCCGTCCCATCATCCCTCGCTATACTGTGCTGCAGGTCCAACCTGCTATATGCTTCTTTTGAGCTGGCATGTCGCCTTGAAGATGTGCCTAGCATTGTACTTGCCGTTGGCGAGGGTCCATATTGGTCTATCACATTATTAGTAAGTTATGAAAGATCGATACACGAGAAACACTCAGAAATCGCATTGTTGAGATTGATATTCTTGAAAGTGTGTGCAATAACGGCGCCATGCTGAGAATTATTGCCCACCATGATGATTTCGGGGGCGTTGATGTTTATGTTGTTGGCACTATTAAGATCATACCGAACGGTGACAGCGGACGGAAGGTTGAACTGCGAGTAGAGCGTGTAGATACGATGGTCGGATCGGACGCTGGCTGGAGTGAAGAACTTGTACCAGTGCTTTTTCCTTAGACGTGAAGGCTTAGCACGACGGCTGAAATTAACAGCACTCCCCAAAAGAATGTCGAATTCAGAATACTCATGCTGTTTTGCCCAATCACAATGCCAGCAAAGTAAGGATAAGCACTTAAACGTTGTAAGCACTTACGACGTTGTAAGCACTAAAAGAAGCTGTTGACCGAAACGTCTACTATTATGGGTCTAGCACGGGGCTCTACAGTCTCAGGACATTCTTCAACGTCTTCTGCCCTATTGGAGCAAACGGACAGCCTCTGTGATCGACGGTTACTCGGCAGAAGCCTTCAAATACTGTAATGGTAGTGCTTGCACTATTCAGCGACATCTCTTGCATGCCTCAAGATGTCCGCAGAACTCTTTCTAGGCATAGAAGTTGACCCACATGGAAAGAAATATCTTGTTGAGAAAAAGACCGAGTCTGTTAGTCTCCTCGAGGAAGACGAAAAAGGTTTTGAAGTACAAACCGGCTTCACACCGCATCTCACTGCTTCAGATTGTTTCTCGCTCTCGAATCATCATTCGCATTCTTACGGTCATGACTTCTCTTGTCAGCTTTGTCCTGACCATCTATTCGGTTATACTTTTCGAAAATGCGCGGAAAGCGGGTTCTGTCAAAGACTCGACAGGTGGAAAGTCACAGATTGACGTGAAGCCTATTATGACATTCTCTGGTATCGAAGATGCTAGTTTCTTTTTGTCTCTTCTGTTGGTATTTGCTTGCTGTGGATCGAAAAAGGTAAGATGCTAATGCGCAAGAGATGAAAGATTGTCGGCTGGATGAGACTCTTCTTGCAGATGAAAAACGTCAACGATCTGAGTAACGCAGTCTTTGTCATCATTGGATGCTGTGGCTTTGCAGCATGAATGGGTGGACGTACCTACATGAATAAATTCAGCTTAGTGACGAAACCCCTGTGGTAAGGATGTCTTCAATTTCCTCTTTAGTCCGTGAATACCAATTAACAGTTACTTCTGTTAAGGCACTATGCTTGTCAAGAGAAAAGCGATCATCACGCAGGACTTGACCTTACTCCTATATGTAACCTCTCGGTCAGTGATCTATCATGAGACCCTTTTTTTCCGGCTCTGAGCTTAACATTTCTGCAGACCTATGCCTGGAATATCGGCGTCTTTCAAGCGTGTTTTGATTTGCGCACCGTTATGAGTGTTATACTTGGCTTCATGCTTCTCAAGGTGGCGAGGCTCCAGAGGTTTGGCAAGTTCTAATTAGTGCGTAATATATCGGCGTGCATCTTATTTTCCCCTTCAAAGGAAGCATATCGAGTCCCTAGCATTTTGCGCCGCAGTCTATCCCGTTGTTACAACGAGATCGCCACGTACTCAGGTATTATTCAAGTTCTAGGTTCCTTCGTCGTGATCGTGGTAAAAGCAATATTTCGCTAATTTCTCCCTTTCTAGTCCGGGTAAGAATCGACGAATCTAACCGCAATTATGCTTTTGCTCCATGCCGACCTAGGGGCCTCATAGTGGTAGAAATACCTGCTCACGATTTTATTTGGTTTGCTTTCATCAGCGGTGACAGCTGAGTTGCACAATCGTGCAAGCCATGAGGATGAGCAAAATATCTAGTCCTCACACCTCGGCGCAAGGTAGTGATTCTACTCTTTCAACTGATCAAGATGAAACAAAAGAAAGGTACTCGATTCTGACGCCGCCACTGATGCACTTATCTTGGCAGCATGTATGTAGGTGGTATCGGCTAAACCAGTGAAGCTCAATACTCACATGATATCGTGGAATGAAGTTTTACATCAATCCGCTGTAGCTTCAGCCCTGAAAAGTCTGGGACAAAACTGTTTTGCAAAGACTGTAAATTGAAGATTTTATTTATCTTTAAAATATTAAAATAAACTTTTAAAAATTTATTACTTTGTTCCGCGTTGATTCCGTTCAGATCTAGGCTCACCCACATTCACCTCTTCATTCGCACCTCTTACCCCAGTTTTCTCACGCCTGGGCTCTTATCGTGACTAGCCCTAGCACCGAAGCAGATTCGATGGATTGGAAGTCTGTACCAGGTCGAGGCGACTATGTCCGAGACGCGCCACGATGTGATGACTGGGGGTGCCGTTTCTGAATATCCGACCCAACATGTGTGGTAGACCGCGACCAATAGGCAAGAGAGTCTCTCCAGAAGTATAAGAACTGGCCCCAGACGCTCCGACCATGGCCTTGCTCTTCGTCCCCCATGCTATTGACAGTGAGCTTCCTTCCTCTCCTTCGCCTTACTACCGCACGTTGTTCACTACATCCTCCACGGATATCCTCTTGCGTTCGCCCATCTTTACCGACGCGAGAGCACAATGGGAAAACGAGGCTCTCGCAAGGTCAAAAAGGCGCCACCGGGGTACTACGATGCCCTGTGCGAGGACATCGCAGCCAAAGGCAGGACCCCTCGAGACTATGCCGACAACACAACGAAGGGCACGAAACCGCTCCTGCGAAAATGGCACGGGTCAGTGGCCTTATAAATTCCCTTAGAAGCATGATAACGCTGACGCTGATCAAGATTCTGCAATACTCTCGACAGAGACCCGCAATCGTTCCTTCAGGAGGCAAAGGCGACGCACTTGAAGGTATTCCTGAAGTGGACTTTGGATACATATCCGGGCATTGAAGCCAGTAGTAGTCTACATAACTACTGGAGAATGCTCAGGATGCAGATGAAGATCAAGGCTAGCCATTTGCTTAGCGATACTGACTCAAGCGATGTTATCAACGTAAGACCACCTCCCAGATCGCGAAGCTAGGGCAGCGAAGTTTCCTGGTATAGTACCTGAACTGGCTGGTGAAGCGACACGGGCTGCGCAGATTATCAAAGGAGAGAGAAGTTACGAACGTAGATGACATCTACCACATTTTACTCCATCATTGGGTTAGGGACGACTCTATTTTCCCTGATGAGCAGCAGCGAAACCAAGTTGCGACCGGGATTCTCATGGCACCATACTTTCGATGTAGGCCGGTGTCAATGTTTGACACGAGGCTGCAGTTCCAAGATGAAGAAGAAGAAGAAAGTCCGTCCGTCGAAGATACACCAAGCGACTTGAGCTCGGAGGACGATGGTGGCCTCCGAAGCGCTGATAGCAACGAGGACGACGACGACTTCAGCATGTATTTGGACAGTGAAAGCGATAACGATACCGACGATGGCGCTGATGCAGGCGACGACGAGACGAGAACTCTCCTCTGGCGGCATATTGAATTTTATGTTGCTCGGAACGAGGCAAACGGCCAGCCTAACGTACTGTTTGCAAAGGTGCACATACTGCACACCAAGGGCGAAGACCACAACCCGCGTGTGTAAGCTGAGCTTCCCTGCTCATCTCCGTCATTGCTAATTGTCATTAGAAAGAAGTTTGTCATCATCAGGGCCGATACACCGCTACTCTGCCTGGTGGACCACCTACTGTCAATGGCTCTACATGATAACATCTTTGTGGCTCAGTCGCTGAGCAACGTTACCAACATTTTCGAAGCGAAGATCCCAGAGGATAAGGTGTGTCTTCAGCTGAAGATACAGCGCAAAGCGCTCGATCAGCCTGTCTTTCAGCAATGACCTTCGAGAGAAGGTTCGAAAACGTCACTTCAGAAACGCTGACACCGCTATCTTGAAGCGTCAATTTGGTGAAGCGTCGCCCATCATGCCTAGTGAAAGCTCGATGCTAGCTCATTCAATTCGCTATAATAATATTGCAGAGCGAGGTTAGATTGTACGTCTCACTTGTGGAGACCAGAGTTGCCTCATTGAGAAAGAAAACCATATGACGCGGGTCCAAGCTACCCAGGCTCGACTGAAGCTCTGTACACGACAGGAAGCTCCGCATCGGCGCCAGTGCCACCGTGGCAGCCAAGAAGAGCTAACGCCAAATGGCGTCGATACTCGAGGGAGCACATCGCCTATCATAGATGTGCCCTTCGAACAGCCACAAACCCAGTCCATACCCGGTCCAGACTCTCCCCGTATTAAGATAGAAGAGGAAGAGCCACAGTATATTGCTGCCCAAGACCTAATGCAGTTGTTTCCATTACAGTGCCAGCCTACGCAGTGCACATTCTGTCTGAGCAATACAGCTTGATCGTACGCCGACCGAAATGTTGCGTACAGCACGCCCCACAAGATGATGAATCATGTTGAGAGGCATCTTTCAAAGTATAAGCCCGTCCGCCTTCGCTGCCTCAGGCTATTCGCAGCACAATTTCGCTTTCCGTTACTTGTGATAGATTTTCAGCATCATAGGCTCGTTTAGAAGTTGATAAAGACTACACTGTTAAGCTCTTTGCTCTATAGTATGTTCGGATGATACACGTCGCCACATTGAGTAGCATGTTGTTTAAAATTATTTTCGAGGTGTTTGCCGTCATTTTCTAACCATGGACGAGTAATGACTATAGCATGCTATTGTAAAGGGATGCCGTGAACCAAGAGTTTTCGTATATCCATTGTATGCTCGCTGATACAACTCGGACGCAGCATCGTGCTGCTGCTGTCGACGAAGGATGAAGGCCAGGTGATATACACTGGTGAGCGTCTCTGGATGCTCTGGCCCAAGCACCTTCTCCAATCCTGCTAGAGCCCGCCGATGCATCGCTTCTGCCTCGTCGTACCTGCCTTGCCTCTCCAACGCCGATCCAAGGTTGCTGACGTTGATGAGCGTGTGTGGATGCTCTGGCCCAAGCACCTTCTCGTATCCTGCTAGAGCCCGCCGATGCATCGCTTCTGCCTCGTCGTACTTGCCTTGTCTCTCCAACACCGATCCAAGGTTGTCGACGCTGATGAGCGTGTCTGAATGCTCTGACCCAAGCATCTTCTTCCTTCCTGCTAGAGCTCGCCGATGCATCGCTTCTGCCTCGTCGTACTTGCCTTGCCTCTTCAACACCGATCCAAGGTCGCTGACGCTGGTGAGCGTGTCTGGATGCTCTGGCCCAAGCATCGCCTCTCTCGCTTTTAACGCACTGCGATTAATATTCCCTGCTAATTCATACTCGCCTACAAGGGATAGGTACCAGGCCGTATTGATAGCAATCGATGCTTGATCTAGTGTCTCCTCTTCGCAGCCTGAAGAATAGCCAAGCACTTTCTTCGAGTGTGGAAGGAGTATTTGACAGCTCGCCCATGTTTCGTGCTGTCCGTTCGGAAAAGTCGCCGCCATGATTCGTAGCGACGCCTTCCGCCATTTTCCTACCTCATCATTCAGTTCTAACCATTTCCTCGTCGATAGCTGCACTAAGCTGTGCATCTCGAACGACTGGTCGCCTGTCTGCTGCCTCGATGGCTTCCCACCTTGCGTCCTAATCAGAGAGAAGCTTGTCAATGGTGTCACCGCATCCTCAAACTGCAGTCTGCTTCTACCATCGTACAGCAGGTGCTCTGGAACCCCTTGTCTGTCAAACATGGCCATCAGTGAGAGTAGGTCCGCAGCTGCCGGGCTTGTCTTCCGGATGTGCTCGAATGACATCTGCCAGGTGGTAATGACTGTGTCTGACACACTGCTGTCTCGTCGTAGGTCTCTCGCGTTTTGGATGTTGAGGAGATACGTCTGATTCTCTTCGCTCTCGCGGTACAACTCAAGATAATTCGAGACATCTATCCTCGGCTCTCTTATTGCAACATACGCGGCGGCGTGAGTAACGGCGAGAGGAATGCCTTCTAGAGCCTGCACAAGTGCTCTAGCATCGCCTTCGGAGGATTTGCTAACCGCAATCCTAGTCTTTAGCAGCCTTAGTGCGTCTTCCTCGGTCATTGGCTCGACCTGAATAATATTATACTTCCGCCCCACAAGGTTCAGTGCTGTGACCAGGTTTCGTGAAGTGACCAGTAGCCATCCACTTCGAGCTTGGGGAAGGAAACTTGCTAACGACGTTGCTTCACCGAGATGCTCGCTTGCATGCGCAATGCCTCCAGGCTCAGTGCCGGGAGAAGAGAGAACGCAGTCATCGTCGGCATTGTCGACTACCATAAGCCACCGGCCGTTTCTCTCATCGCAAAGCCAATCATACACGAGTCGGAGGATATCAACCTTTGGGTCATCGCGCCTGGGGAGATCGACCTTGGTGGCAATGTCTCTATAGGCTTGCTTGAATCTGGCAGCATTGCTCGCATGCACCCAAAATACCCAGGTGTGCGGCGTAGACTCCCTTACTCTGTACGCATACTCGATGGCAATCTGAGATTTCCTAGGAGGGATATGAGTCTGACTTCGTGTTGGATGGTGTGCAGTGATTCTTACCCCACACCGCCTAGACCGATGAGCGCCACTCGGCTGTGGTCTTGCGAAGCTGCTTGCCCATGCTTCTCACGTAGATCTGCCATGATGTCCTCTCGGCCCACAAATGTGCTATCCCTCTGGAACGGGACCATGATAGACGGCTTGGGTTTGTTTTGTGCTCGTACTAGAGCCGGACCATCATTAGCTAGGAAACAAGCGTAGTGGTAATGAGGGTGATTAATGATTAATGGGGTTGGTGGTGGAACAAAATACTCTTTGCTCTACGTAGAATAGAATGAGACCTATAGAGGCTACCTACGAAAACGAGCCGCAACCACGTTTGGAGCATCCCGCTCAAACTGCCTAAGCTTGTCCCGTGCACTGGCATACCCTTGGTCGTTCCTAGCGTCGAACTTAACGATCGTCGAATGGTCGGCGTCCAGAGGGATCATCTCCTCCATATGTTCAGGGAGCTGGAGAAGAGCCGAGTCGGTATCCACCGCGGTGACAAAGTCGCCGGTCCTTTTCCATCGTTTACTTTCGCTGTCCTATCCTCAAAGTATAAGCGCTCTTCCAAGGTCGTGTAGATTAGAGTGTCATACAAACTCTAGCTGCCTAGTCTGCCCCGTCTCGTAGAAGCTCACGACCTTCCGGTCTCGGATGAGATTTTGGAAGTCGACCAGCTGAAGCGTTAGTAAGTCGGATTTGCTCCTGATCTGCTGAACCAGTGCCCTTCGGGGGTTATTATCCGGCCCGGCTAGCATCTTCTGAATATCATCCACCACTAGGCCTTTGTGGGGAACTGCGAATAGAAGCATGCCGTATGTAGCTCTATAGAGAGTTGCAATTGTTGGGTGATCGTCTTCGTTTGTCTGGACCGCCTTAATAAGACACTGTGCTGCTGGCTTAGCCTGATGCGATTCATAGTCCACAGCACGCGACCTACATGAGCGAGTATAATACCGCCGAAGCTGTGTGCGATGAAGAAGAGCGGCCGCTGTCTTAGCTGGCGCGGCCGTCAGTCTCACGCTTTAGAGACCACGTGGTGTAATAGCGCTTACCTCCTCTGTGTTTCTGACCTTTTTGAGCCCTTCCATTAGCTCACGGCCATAGTCCATGATTGTATCGATTCCATGGCTTGACAACTTTGAGTTGTAGCCATAGGTCATCGTGCGGCAGCATGGTAGGTCCTTAGAAAGGAAGTCGCGCAGCCACATCCGGCCGAGGTTTCCCTTCCCTCTCCATGAGCTATACGCGTGTCCGTCGAGGTCGGTGATTGCGATTATGCTACGACGCGGTGGATTAGTAGTGAGCAGTAAACGGGAAGTAGCCTCAAGTAGCACACATGAATGGCGGACAGCAGCTTACAGCCGAGCAAAAACACCACTTACTCTGCGACAACCGGCGCTTCTGGGTTCGGCTTGTACAACTGGGTGAATCCGAAGAAGTGACAGTCAAAGTTGAAGTCAGTATCGCCTATCTCAACCTGCCAATTCGCTAGTGGGTCCGCTACTAGCTTGGACAGGAACGTAGGAACGCCTCCTTGGAACTCCACTAGCGCAGAGCTTTCCTCCTCATTGTAGCACGAGGGCACGATATTCGTGCTGATACTTAGCTTTGATCTCTCTTCCTCCGATAGGTTATCGCTGATGGTAGCCTTTAGCCTTTCGTTCAGCGCGTCGTTAGGCTGCGAGGCTGGGAGACCGGTAACGCGAAACACGGGGCCTTTCTTCCTAGCGGCCATCTTGGATCATACCCTGTTCGAGCGCAGTTTTTGAGCGGCGGATAGCAAACAGGCGGGCGGTCGATTCATCAACGCGAAGAGGGCTCGTTGCGGCAGAGAATGACGGGGACGGCTGTTACGTGGTTGAGAATGGCAGCAGCTCATGGAAGAAGCGCAGGGACGGACTTACTGTTGCTTGTACCATTCTACAGATGGCAAGTGGTGCAAATTAGAGTAAGTATGTACTGTAGAATGCCGGTCTGAGCAGAATAGAAACACGACTTTTTCTTAGGCGCTGGAAGGTCACCTAAACACCACGACAGAACCCGACTTGTTCAGCCGCATCTATTCTACCTGTTATCGCATGTCCTAGCCTTGTGCGCTGGCGCCCGCGCCGTGGGGCACGACGCAGAACTACACTCGCAGGCGCGCGAGGTGCAGCTTCTGCCGCGCAGACGCCCATGACGATGGCTCACCCACAGCAGAGGATCAAGTCGAGTGGCCTGAACTTCTGGTCGAGCGATGGCCCCCCCGGAGCCGCAGACGCCGAGTAAGCCATGCTAGCCATTGGGTCGCGCCCCGCTGATCTCGCACCGCATCATCGCCGCCCAAGGCCTGGGCGCCCATCCCTACTATACATGGGTTGATAAAGCCTCGAGGTCAGATGACGGCGCATCGAAGTGCTGAAGGGATAAGGGATAAGTTACTTAGAAAGAGCAGAGAGTGGCAATGCAAGGACGGTAACGATGGCCTGACGGAGGTTATGTGGCCGCAAGACATACTGGTGCCACTGTTCGGGAATGCGCGGATCGCAACATACAGCTATGAGTCGGACTGAAAGAATCGTAGTGTGAAGACGAGCCTGCGGCAGTGAGCTGAACAGCTCTTGAATGTCCTGTTTCAGCACAAACAGCATGCGAATGTAAGCCGTTCGACAATCGATACGCCTCAGTCTGTTCCTGAGCTGACCGCACTCAACAGGAACGCCAGAGGTTGCTCATCTTGATCGGACACAGCCTTGGGGCCCTCGTCAATCAGCAGGTCCACAGAGCGTTTCGGTCTCTATCATCCCATCTCCATCAAGTGATGCTGCCAGGGAGGAAAGGTTGAAAGATTTCAAAGATGATGGCTTGAAGGCTTTCTCGGCGGATGACTTCAAACGGATGCTTGAACAGGTATACTGCCCTACCCGCTGTTTGTATCGGCTTGATGATGGACTGAAGAAGATAAAGGCCAGCGATGCGATAGGGATTCGAGCTCCTGGAGTTGCTCGGACGGAGGGGCAGTCGACCTTCTCCGACGATGTCTTCCGAATCGAGCTGTGCGGTCCGATGAAGAACCACCTGAGCGTGATTGACGTACCTGGGATCTTTCGGACCATCACCGAGGGCCTGACAATCGAAGAGAATAAATTACTGGTGAAGGGAATAGTGCGTCGCTACATCGAAAATCCGCGAACCACTATACTTACTATACTCCCGACGAACGTCGATATTGCGACCATCGAAACCCTTGATCTTACGGCAAAGGTCTGTCAGAGCAACAGACGTTGAGAATCCTCGCCAAGCCCGACGTTGTCGATAAAGAAGCAGAGCAAGATACCACAGATCTGGTTTGCGTCAGGAAGAATAAGCTGAAGCTCGGATACTCTCTCGTTTGAAATCAAGGGCAGCAGGGTCGAAATGTGACTTTGACAGAATGTCACTCGAGGCAGTCCCTTGATCGTCGCTGAACAAAGACCACGTGGGTATTGCCAGTCTCTCTCCACGGCTACGCGATCTTCTCGATAGAATCACGCGGTAGAAATTTTCAATAGAGCAACAGAGTTTTGACTTGCGAAGAAGAGTTGCGTGACCTCGAACCCAGTCGACAGACCCTGAAGCAACAGCAGAGATATCTTTCAGAAATCGCTATCAGGTTTCAGAAGATCATCACATACGCGTTGAAAGCTCAGTATGAATGTCATCAATTTCTGAAGAATCATGAAGACTTGAGACTTGCAACGCTGATAGTCAATTTCAATTTGACTTTTTCTGAGAATCTGAAGAGAAGAGAGCACGCAGTGAGTCTTAGTGAGATCAAACTCTCTTTCAATAAGAGTTTTTGAAAGCTCAAAGCAGCACGATCTTCAAAGCTGAAATTGCAAGAATCTTTTTCGAAATTGCTTAAAGATCAGAAGTTTGCTGAAGATCTCGACGTTACAACGATCGCTCTCTTCGAGTATTCAGAGTTAGTCAATGTTGTGCCGACTGTTTCAATCTTTCTTTCCTCGTCATCAGATGATATAATGAAGTGAATCGAGCGTGAATACAAGTGATCAAGGGATTTCGAGCTTGACACCTTCAACCCAACGATACTTCCGACCCTGTTTCAAGAACTATCGACCAAATGGGAATATCTTGCAGGCATGTACGTCAGCAAAGTTGTGGTCTCTAATTCATCATTTCTGCATTGTTCTTCTGGCTCGGCTCTGCGCTGAAGAACGGGTCATGACCTAACGCTTATTCCCTTCCCTTCAGCGCTCGTCGATTGATCTTTTCTGCCGCTTCGTACTCTCTCTAGAACTGCAGCATCGACGCTAAGTTACTCATATCGATCAGCGTGTCTGAATGTTCTGTACCTAGCATTTATTTTTCTCGTCTTCGTCACTTGCATCTTCAGCTTCTTCGCCTAGCTTTTTCAACTAATTTACGACCTCAACCGTCTTTCAATGTTCTGAGCCTAGCATTTTTGTATAGTCTTGCACGACAAGCTCAAAGTGCCTCGCAGCATCATTAAACATCGACTGTTTCTTGTACGTGATAGTCAAATTGTATCTCGTATCTAAGGCTTGCTTATACTCAGAAGCTCAAGCCTTTTCATATTCTGTCAATGCTCGCAGATACATCATTTCAGCTTCATTCAGAACATCTCTCAAGACCTCACATTCTTTGACAGTGTTAGTGACAGTCATAGCTAGAGAATCTAGTATTGAAAAGCGCAAATCAGCTGAAAATTCAGAATCTGAGAGCGCAGCATCCGATACCAAGGTCAAAGAGTTGACGCCTCGAAAAAGACAAGCTGTAACAAAGATATTGATTGCTGTCACCAAACTTCTGTAAGACAAAGACGCCCATACTTTTAGCTTCTGATCCTAACAGTCATAGCGTTCGTCGCAGTTCGATCAACTCCTTCTTACCAAGGCTTCCAGTCGAGATCTGAGAGAAGATTCTCACTATTTCCGCGAATGAGCAACTCGTCCACCTTCATCACAGCCGTCTTCGCTCTTCGACGAGATCAAGACTCCCGAACAACAGGCTCAGGTGCCAGCACCCAAAGCAGGACAAGACCTTACTTCTCTCCGTCACATCATCTGCCAAGCAAAAGTGTCTGAGATCCACGCTCACCATGAAGCACAATGCTGCTACCATGCCGGGGTACCTGCCAACGATTCCGTAGAACACTACGTTGAGCAGAGTACTAAGCGTCACGGAGTTTGTACGGCTTTATTCCAGATCAAAGAGGAACGCTAGGCGTATCAGCCAAGCCTCAATGTCCTTGCAGGTTGTCGTCAGCTCTATGAGGTAGGGAACTACATACTCTTGATCCCAAACACTTTCTCCTTCACCGACCCTCGGGCCTTCCACATCTTCTTTGGAAGCCTCAACGCAGTCCAAAAGCGCACCTTGAAAAGACTTTCTTTTGCTACACGCATGTGCACGCACTGGGAGAGCGGTCAAGATAGCCAATGGCGGAGAGTCACCAAGCCGTCCTATCTGAAAAAGCTCATACTGCTTCTATGTTTCGATCAGTGATTCGACTATCAAAGGCTCAAGGGGTCTGCCAAACCCGAAAGGTGGTATATGAGTATGAAGTCTCTATTCTGGATTACTTCGGAAGCCTTTGCTCATTTCCGATTCCTTCCGCTCGAGCAAGTCTTTGTCACCATCGACGACAACAACGATCCGGCGCTAGTTACTGCGCCCCCAAAGCCCTCTCCACCGTCCTCCTGATAACCCCAACCGCACTCCCCACCCCCTCCCTATCCCTCAACCCCGGAATCTCATGCCCCCCCTCGTGCACAAAAACACTCCTCACTTCTCCCTTACACAACCGACTCAACACCGGTCCAAAGGTAGGATACTCCCCGTCATTCCTCCCCCAAATATGCGCCGTTGGCACATCAATAATCTCCCCATTATTTTCATAATCGCACATGCAAATCTCGCCGCGCTCGATGGCTAGGGGATCGCCTGGTACGCCGCCGGAGAAGAAGATCGCTATCTTGAATGGCGGTGGTTGTTGCTCTTTTGGTTGATTTTGTTGGTACTGTCTTCGGTGGAGGTTGTGGCGTATTATGAGGGAGGCGGCAAGGCCGGCGCCTTGAGAGAAGGCCATGATGCCGTCGAAGGGGCCTTCAGTGGCGATGTAGGATTCTAGATCGTCGAGGGCGGTTTTGCAGCTGCTGGTGGAGGTGGGGTCAAGGTAGCTGAAGAATTCGTCGTGGGGGGAGACGAATGAGGAGATCCCTGTCAAAGTTGGGGACGTTAGGGATTTGGGCGGGGGTTTGGGACATTTTTTTCGTGTGATGGAGATGGAGACGCACCTGGAGCCGCAGGGTGGGGGACTGAGCCTTCGACGAATTCGTAGGTGTGGTTATCCCCGAGTTCGTGGCGTATTGCTGCTGAAGGGGTGTTAGAGGGTGGGGAGACGTGAGAGGTATGAAGGCACCTGTTTGCATTTCGAATACCTGTGCGCTTTTTCGTTAGCTTCATCACTATCGCTAGCCACAAAAGAATCGAGATTCAGTAGATCACCCAGATGTTCAGAGAGGTGATCAACAATTCATCACCGATTCATGCTGAATGAGCAACGGGTTGATAGAACGCGCAAATGTTCTGCGTAAATGCTGGAATGGGAATCAATAATACCTGGCTATTGGTGCCCATGCCATGGAGGCAAAGAAAATGCATCTGGTAAACGGCTAGCAGCTCTGTTTTCGAGGTTGATGGAACATGAATTTTGCGATTAATATACAACGAACAAGCAAGATCTGAGACCAACAGTTGGGATGTCGATGGAAATAAGAATGACGTTGTTGCTCCCTCTAGGGACTTGATGGCAAGAACAATACCTGAAGTTCGTGGCAGTTGTTTCAATGCAACAAGGATGATTCTGATCTGTGGAAAATGGTTCTAGAACCTGTGGCCCTCCGAGAATGCTAAGCCCGAAGCTCGGATTCCTAAGACGAACTATTCCGTAGACTTGATGTGTTTGAAAACATTCCGCCGCTGGCATGTATAATGTAAGTTATCGATAGCTCTATTCCGTACGGAGGTAAAGCCCCTGACAGCATTGTGCAATTGTGCATTGCGTTAGTCTCTCGCTTCAGCTCATGCATATGACGTACAAGAGGCGCAGCAACTGCGGACTAATCCGTACCTTAGTCACATGCATAACGAAATTGCTTTTAGCATGTAAGGTAGATCCTGGCGCATCCATGATCCAGGCACAGTGCATTAGCACCCGGATGCACCGCACTTGCAGTCTGAAGTGTGGAATCGAATTGCGAGGGAAGAGAGAAGTCCGTCAGCTTTGAATGAATTTGGTTGCGGTGCACAATGCTACAAGGACGCCCCGGACTTGCTGCTTGATTGAACCTTATCGTGCTCCTATTCGCCCAGCTCCTAGCTTTTGAGCTGTCTGAAAGTTGCCTATCAAAGCTCGAATCGTAATCCGACTCTCAGACTCTCGGCAGCTGGCTCTGGTGGTGTTTAAACTACTATCTGATTCTTCTGCCACATGAGCAAAGACCCAGGGAGCTGTGCAGCAGCTAATCCAATTAGGATTCGCATCTGCACATCGTACCCTTGTCCAAAGATGGTCCTGACCCTCACTTGTTGCTCTGGCTGGAGCGAATCCATGGCCACGCTTGTTTGCAGAAGAGAATCAACTTGGTCTGCAGACAAGAAATCCGAAAGTCTAGAGTGGACAAAACTGTTGAGTACGCTCGTGACAATTGCGAGACCGATGGCGCCTCCCATATAACGTAGTTGAGCGACGGATCCCAATGCGACCGCTAGAACAATTTCAGTGCGAATGAAAGCGGGTATTGTGTGTCGTGGACATACCTTGGTCTCTTTTTTGGACCGAAAATGGAGTCATGAGCACAAGAGTACTAATATTTATACCAACTCCAAAGCCTGCAATAACTTCATAGCCGTACTGAGCTGTTGAGATATGTTTGACCACTGGTAGGGTTGAAAGTAGCGAAAAGCCGACCACCTGAAGACATGAGGCTGCTATGACTAGGTAGATAGGTGGAACTTTAGCTTTGCCGGCAATCATAGAGGAAATTATGGAGCCTATGGGAGTGGCGCATGTAAATGGGAGCAATCGGATTCCAGCACCAATAGGGGAGGTGCCGTTGACGATCTGGAACCTTTGCGGGATCGAGAAAATAGCGACGTTGAAGGGGGCACCAAGGAAGAACGCGTTGCTAAAAGCGGTAAGCATTGACGCTGTATCACTATGAAGGCTTGGACGTACATCAACATCCCAACCCATACCCGATTTTGAACAAATCTCCATGGGAAAACTGGCTCTCGGGCGCTTTCCGCGCGTGTAACCCTCCATTCCCAGCCGAAAAAAGTCATCCACAGGAGGCCAGAGACAGTCAGGAGAACTATAACGAAAGGCGACCTCCACGGAAACCGAATACCAGCTTCTTCTAAACCGGTCAAAAGCAGAAGAGTGGCGAGAAGCAGTAGACCTGCACCAAAGAAGTCCACTCTTCTAAAGGAGGCCTTGGATAAAACTTGCCTGATGTTGCGCGGCTCCTGCGATGATTGACTATGGTGGGGGAAGTTTGCGGGTATCATAAGCATCAAGACTATCAACCCAATGACACCAGCTGGCACGCTATATCCGAATAATATCAGTTCCCGTAAAATCACTAATCTGACTGTGACTCACTTGAGAAGAAAAACCCATCTCCATGTCGACTGCTTGGTTATTAAGCCACCTAAAATGGGACCCAGAAGAAGTGAGAGCACGAACACCACAGAGACAAGGCTTGTATATGACGCAAACTTTTCAGGCGGGACCAATTCGAAGAAGATGGGGATGCAAATAGCGTAAATTCCTGAGCCACCGATGCCTTGAAATGCTCGGAATACGATTCTGAAGATTATCAGGTTATTGGGTCGGAGCCAAAAGGGGGTTAAACGACCTACAGCTGTGTAATGGTCTGCGCTGCACCACATGCTCCCGAAAAAATTATAAATACGAAGACTGAGGTAGAGACTGTGAGTTTACGGCCAAATATGTCGCTGAGCTTTGACCATATGATGAGGTAGCCTTCAGAAGATCAGCATCAGAACTTGAGAGTCTGGAAGCATGTCGGAATTACCGATGTAGGTCAGTAGGTAAGCAGTGACTATCCAGCTGCTCTGATTGAATCCCTGCAGGTGATTCGTGATTCCCACTAACGATGTACTGACGATGGGTATCTCGATGTTCGTGAGAAAAAGGCAAAGGCAGAGACTTGGGATTGCGGGTTAACAACATGATCGGAGGGAGTTTAAGAAGGGGTACGTACGCTAATGTAATCAAATGTAGCCTCAATCCGCGTAGATAATTTGTTGGCTCTGTGGGGGCTGATCCTTCTTCTGTTGATATAGGATTTTGAGAGAGAGCTTCTGACGATACAAGCTTCTGAGATGTTTTCTCCTCTATTCGGGCGGTGTCCGTCGATGATCCTACGCCCGACATCTTGGGTTTGGCACAGTGTCCCTGGACAGAATGCGGAACAAGCGTGTCTGTGGCGCTTGAAAGCCTCGAGGTTCACAGTGGTAAGACTGGGAATCAAGGAAATAATTTTTGATGGGCAAGCGAAATGTCTCAATATCAGCCAATGTAATACCACTTGTCTGATTCAAGTACACACTGAGGAAATGGTCCACATAGGCTTCAATACCATCACCCACTAATTTCGAACTGATATTGGACCTGCATAGGACACATCATCTTTATCTGTGCGTGGACAATTATTCCCAATGTTCGGGCGTCCGAGGTCATAAGAAACGCAAAGGAGAGGCACAGCTACCATGCTTTGTCTAGCTGCTTGATCCGTATGCATATGTAGTTGCGTTATGCTATCTTTCCTGGGGGGGGAAGGCAGTTTGAAGCGAGCCAATGCCCTGGCATTCGTGACTCAACTAAAGAGTGCGCAGGCGTTGAAATGACCACGTACGATATCCCTTAGTTAAGAGTCATCGACGATTCTGGAATCCTAGCTTGTTTACCCCGTCTCGGAGGGCACAGTACCTAATCCGTAAAGCTCATGCAAGAACCTTTTCTTGGTAGCAATCAGCCAAATGTTTCGCGAAGTTTGGGCTGAGCTGAAGGCTTGCAAGGTGGTGTGGGTGCGACGAGGACGACAGCGGACAAGGATCAACGCCAAGGCTAGAAAGCTACCTTATGGCGTCGCATTTGTCGTCCCCCCACCAAGTTTACTACTGAACCTCGACACCCTCACTACCACCAAGCCTTCAAAGCCTGTTTTCGTGTTAGAGAAATCAATCAAATGGTCAACTACTGATCTTCTAAGTAGCTATGACGGGTTCACTGGGTTCGGCCTTTCGCTCGAAGATACTACGCCTTCTGCTTTTACATTAAAGTCATGATATTCAACACAAGAAGTTTATCAATCTTGTTTTTGGTTTTTTTTTCTTTATGATGATATAAAGTTTCTTCTTCATCAAATCGAACAATGTTTGCAGATTAAATTCTTTTCTCTGGTGATTTCTAAGCTTTGACATGATCTGCAGCATTCATCTGTCGCTGAAGCTTAACGACGTGAGTCTTACATGTCTTCTTCGCTGCTTTGAAATTATCATTGATATATTTCTTGAAATTACGAGGGCAATTGACATTGACAGCAGCGCCTGCAGTGTTTGCCTTAATAGCAGCGTCTACAATGACTTTAGCAGCGACGTCTGCCTTGACTTTGACGGCAGCGTTTGTTTTGACTTTGCCAGAGGATTTTTTCGATCTTGATGAGTTCTCAAGGGGGTGAGAGGATTCTGGCATGATGGCTTCCCGGGGGGGGGGGTGGGGCTACAAGGATATTAGGACTGTGAAACGTTTGAACAGCTTCACATTCACCTGTTTGATCGATTTCTCTGACAAGAAAACAGGCTTTGAAGGCTTGGTGGTAGTGAGGGTGTCGAGGTCCAGTAGTAAATTTGGCGGGGGGGGGGGACAAATGCGATGCCAAGAATTCCATAGCTTTCTGCGTACCTCCGTACGCTACATTTGTTTCAAAGGACTCCCATCTTACACACCGCACATCAGCCTCAGAGGAAGGAACAGACCCCTGCAGATGGATCGCTGTGCAAGAAACAGCCTCGACTTGGATAGAAGGCAGAACACTGCCACTACTGCACCTGCCAGTCCACGGCACAGCATACTCCATTGAGGCCTCATAATTGCCCATGACGATCGGTGTACTTTGATTGGCAAAGGCTCAGCGACGTATCATGGCTGACTACTTATTATCCTCTGCTGCAGTGGCCGCTGCTTCTCCCTGCATGATCTGTGAGCTGGAATCCTAATCCTATCGTCCAGCTTCGCTCTGTCATCCCATCACGGATTTCCAAAGCATTGCTTTTTTTCAATACCATTGTCGATTACTCTACACTGTTTGCCATGGCAGCACCTCCAACACCAGAGCAGCTCCAAGAGTTATTGAATGGCCCCAGCATGAAGCCTCCGGCGGGGGTGATGCCAAACTTTGTCGACCCCGCCAATTTTCACGTCTTGTACATTGCCACTGTGGTTCTGTGTCTATCTTTTGCAACTTCGGCTCTTTTTATGCGCATATATACAAAGATATATATCATCCACAAAACAGAATGGGCTGACTGTGAAACCTCACCCCTCGCGCCTATCATGAACCCTCAAAGCTAATATTTCACAGATACATCGGTGCTTGGATGGGTACGACCCTCACCCTTAGGATACATGATCTTGGCTAATACCTGTGCAGCTGATCACAGTAGCATACTGTGCTCTGACCGGAAAACTCATCTACGCCGGGGGCGGAGGTAAGCGGTGCTCGCAAATCCTAGATCAACAGATGGTAGACGATACTGACGCTACCAATAGTCCACCTATGGAATATCCAGCTAAAGGACTTGCCTCCAGCACTCTATGTATGTTCTCTCCAGGCATGCTCTGGATCCTAGCGCTAACGACATTCCGTATATTGCAGTATATGAATATCTTGTCAATCGTCTACGGGATCAACGTGTCTATTGTGAAGCTCTCAATCATTCTTCAATACCTGAGCATTTTTGTGCCACATCGAAAGGTTAACCTAATGTTTTTGGGATGTCAACTTGTCATCTGGAGCCACTTCATCTTTTATACCGTGGCTACGTTCTTTGAGATTTTTATCTGCAACCCACGGGATAAATTTTGGAGTCCGCTGATGACGAAGGGTCATTGCTATAACGCAGTAGTAACCAACATCGCTGCAGGATCATTCAATGCCTTCTCCGATTTTGTGATCTTGCTGCTTCCTCAGCACGTAATTTGGAAGCTTCAAATGCGCTGGGAACGAAAAGTTGGAGTATCTGCGATTTTTCTCACAGGATTTTTGTAAGTCTATCTATACCGCCTTCATCATAGTCTCGCTAACTTCTCTGGTTCTCAAGTGCTTGCATCATCTCCGTCATGCGACTCTACTACGCCGTCAGAATCCAACAGACTGGCGACGTCACTTGGCAGAGTGGACCGATGGGCCTCTGGACTCTGGCCGAGTTCACCATAACCATCATCTGTGGCTGTATGCCAGTCATACCTAAGTTCTTTCAGACAGTCGGACCCAAGATTTACTCGAGCTCAAAGGGCAGTTCGTCATTGGGCCCATCAAAAGGCTCAAAGATCAGTGGAACTTCTGCAAAAAGAAGTGGTGCAGGTGGATCTGAAGGATTTTTAACAGACTCAAATGAGGCTCAACGCCAGCCTCATGGTAAATACGACTCTCTCGATGAGAATGAGCTGGAAATGGTAGCGGGCAAAGGCAGTACCTTCAGCAGCGTATCTGAAAGCATTAAACCGCTGCCTTCATCACCAGGAGAGAAGGCGATGAGTCAACAGCAGATCGTGTCGGAGAAGAAGAGGAGTCAAATTTTGCGGACAGTGCGTATCGAGACTAGGCGCGACGACTTGGAAAGGCAGCAAGAAAGTGATTGGTGAATATTGAAATGTGTGACTGTAAAGGCGATTAGCTATGAGTGCTTGATTGTATTGTTACGACTTGATCATGGCAGGTACCATTCCTGGTGGTCTTATCGTACGGAATGCATTTTTTAGGCAACTTAGTAAGCACATCGTATTGCATAAAGTACCTCGGTTCAGCCATCGCTGTGTTTGTATTGGTGTTTGCCTATAATGTTCGACGCCCGGTGACGGGCATCTCTTAAAACACTCCCGCTCGCCTTTCACTCTCCAAGTTCCATCTTTGAACCCCATCCCGCTTCGATACCAAGTCAGAAAGCAACATCTGTTTGCAACAGATACGAGGCTTCCTACGATGGCTCTACCGAACCTCACCTTCTTTCGTGATGACTTTCGCATGACAACCTGGCTTCTAAGTGGAGCAGCGCTTCAGTGTCTTCTCTTCCTTTTACTCCCTACCTACGTCGCACTTTTTCCTACTCTCCTCTTGATATCTGCACGAATTGCTACATTCGTGCTCATCAGTCATGGAATGATGCGTGATCGGAGCTTTGACAAGGTCAAGATAGGAAGATTGACGGCTCAGATACCTTACGAGGATGGTTCTGCCCCGGAAAAGCCAGCGGAGAAGGAGGTTGTGATTCTCGTCCTAGGAGCACGCTCTAATCAGTATGTTCCAAGGCATCCACAACTAGGCGTTCCTCCTAATCCTCCTTTTCAGCCCAAAGGGCCGATTTGCACCTGGCTACACGGAAGTAGGCCATCTCTTTCGACGCATGTGGCAGGACGCTGCAAAGAACCGCGAGAAGTGGGGCTGTAAGTATACTCGTCGAGGACGAAACGACATGGCATGGACATGCTGATATTGGTCAGACCTCGGAAAATCGTCTACACTCCTTGCCACAGACCTTGACTGTGGGAATACGATGCTCTGGCTGTCCTACTGGAAAGACATCGATCATTTACGCGCCTTCGCTCACGGAGATGCTCACCGTGCGGGATGGGACTGGTACAATGCGTTCAAAGGTCACCCGCACATCGGCATCATGCACGAGATCTACTCTGCGCCTAAGGGTAATTGGGAGAACATCTATCACAATTTTCGCCCGTTTGGAATGGGTAACGCATTTCCCCGCTTTCCAAATGATAATCTCTCGAACACTAAGCTGACTCTCGCTAAGGGCAAACAAAGTACCTCGTCAAAGACCCGGAAAAGGAGGGGAGATATGGTGGCAGCCAGCTCATTAGCCCTCTGCAGGACGCGAAGGGCGCAACCTGGAAATCCATGACAGCAAGGATGGGGCGGGTTGAGGCGTCATAGAGAAAGTTATGAGCATTGGGAGTGGTGCCCAGGCACCCCAGTAATGACGAGAGCGCTGTTCTCTCTAGCCCTTCCCTGAGCTCTGCTAGTCGCACATTGTAACATTACAGCACAGTGACAGTCAGACATATAATACCAAACCTTGAGTCCACACATCAAAGCCTCACTCAGCTGACAACGCAGCAGCTGTACCCCCTAGTTGCAGCCACAATTCTGCGCTAGGCACTCGTACGAGTCTATCAGACTAGATCTTGCATCGGACATGAGGCTGGTGGGTCTCAAGAATGGCATGATCAGAGGCCTAATGTTAGAGGGTGTTTGTGCTGATTGGCAATGGTTGGTCCTGACTCAAGATCGAAACGGCTGAGGTATGTGATCCTGGACCCTTCGGGCCTGAATACATAATCCCACATGCAGATGGCTAGGCGGAGTAAAACTTGAAAAAGAAGCGAGTAGGATCTTATTCGTGGGAACGTGCATATCTCGGTTTCAAAAGAATCGCGATTCATTGATTAAGATGCGCTGTTGTTGGATGGCGATGTTGTACCGCACTCACTGTCTAGCGCTTAGACCGGTGCATCGGGTGTGCCCCTTACTCGTATGCACGGGGTTTCCGCGCACACTGGGTTTCCGCGCACTCTAACCTAGAAAGGTTAGTTACAGATCGTACCGGGCTTAGCGTGCTAAAAAAGGCATTAAGGTATTTAGTCATATTTAGCGTGCGCGGAAACCTCGTGCATACGAGTATTCCGTAAGGTACCTACTTGGTAGGTAGTTCTAGCTGAACCTTGATAGGCTCTCAGGTGAGCAAGCTTTACCTACCTTACCTTAGTTCTATGTAGTGTCAGCGGCTTCTAGGGGCTTACAGGGGTCCAGGCGGGGCGGACCAGGAAGGAGAAACGCGCCATCTGCTGTCATCCACTTGCACTTGAGGGGTACCGACATGGTTGCTCAGCTACCTGCGGCGGGTTATATAACTACACCACCATTGAACATCGTAATCCAGCTGTGCAAACGCCATCACTGCGGCGTAAACTTGGAAAGTCATCAAGCTTGCAAGATACCCTGATAAACTGCGATGCGATTCGATGGCTTCGTTGCGCAGCTTCAAGCTCGCGCAGGATTCGACTGATCCGGAACATCACCAAAGGATTGACGCCGTAACGAATGATGCCTCGCTCCTCCTTCTCCGCCAGCGTCGCCAATCGCCCGAACCCGCGACCCTTGAATTCTTCATACTTTGGTTTTCTTCCAGGAGCTGAAACGTAACTGCGCGTCGTCCTGGTGCTAGTCTGAAATTCGGGGCGCAGATAACGTCGCTCGGAAGGCTTGGTCAAGGATGCTAGGACAAGTTCTGATAATGTCTGAGAACAATGTTTCGAAGCGACGACATGACTTAGGGCACACCATGATGATGTCCAGGCTCATACCCGTGCTCAGCCATGCTTGCGAACTGCATTGTGATTGTGCTTGGACCTGCAGAATCACGGATGTAGCTAATAGAATACTCTCATTAATCTACATCAGCCCGAGACTATTTCAAAGGGATGACCATCTAGATCGGAGTCTATGTATTGAGAGAGCCAGACTGACTGGCGTATTGGCTCATATGTGGATCTGCGAGTGGATCGACCTGAGTCTTGAATACAAGCACTTTGAGATTTGGGCAACCAAGAACTCCAAGTAGCAGCTGCTAAATTAAATTTTCTTTGCTTGTCTTTATTTCTTTAGTCGCTCCTCATACAATCCCAGTATGGCGCCAGGTATACCCTACAACGATTCTAATGACGTCTCCGTCGCAAGCTCGAGAAACGACTCGCTCAATAGCTACACAGCAGAACTTTATGACTCCAATCTCGAGCATGACATCCTCGAGCCTATAGCTGTCGTGGGATTCTCTTTGAGATTTCCTCAAGAGGCGACCTCTCCAGAGTCCTTCTGGGAAATGCTAGCGGAGAAGCGATGTGCGATGACCGAGTGGCCCAAGGATCGGATCAATCTAGATGCATTTTACCATCCAGATAGCAACAGGACTGATACGGTTCGAGCTCTTCCCATGGCCAAACCGTCCTCTAAGTTCTCAGATTGCAGCTTATACTTCATAGATACCAGTACGCGGCGCTCATTTTCTTGAGGAGGATCTCGCCGTTTTCGATGCTCCTTTCTTCTCTATCACTTCCGCAGAAGCAGTGTCGATGGATCCCCAACAGCGTGGTCTTCTAGAAACTGCTTATCGAGCTCTTGAGAATGGTAGGTGCTTTCATCAAGTCTTTCTTCTTCATTTTGGAAAGGAAAGTTCACCAATTTTACTCCTATATTTGGGCTAAACCTTTGGCAGCCGGAATACCACTAGACCAAGTTGCTGGTTCCAAAACAGGAGTGTATACGGGATCTTTTGCGGACGACTATAAGATGATGATGATAAGGGACCTGGAGGCATTGCCAAAATATGCCGCTACTGGTGGCGCTCTGACTTTGCTTGCTAACCGGCTCAGCTGGTTCTTCAAGTTGGGCGGACCCAGCGTCAATCTTGACACTGCTTGCTCGAGTAGTATGATAGCTCTTGATATCGCATGCCAAGGACTGCGTAACGGTGAATCCACAATGGTACGCTTCTGGACCAACCTTGATATAGCCTGATGAGCTTATGATTACATGTAGGCACTTGTAGCCGGCTCCAATACCATTTTCGGACTTGACCCTTTCCTGTCGCTGACGAACATGAATTTCCTTTCCCCAGAAGGTCGATGTTTCAGTTTCGATGACCGTGGAAACGGTTATGCTAGAGGCGAAGGCTTCGGTGTGGTTGTCATCAAACTCCTCGCTGACGCCGTTCGGGACGGCGATACCATCAGAACGGTAATACGCTCCACAGGATCTGACCAGGATGGGCACACACCTGGAATAACGCAGCCGAGTAGAGATGCTCAGGAAGCTCTTATACGGAGGACTTACGAGAAGGCAGGCTTGGATCCAGGTGCTACGCGGTATTTTGAAGCACACGGTATGTTCCTAAACCCTTCGGATAAGGCTCCATGCTGACACTGTGACCGAAAAGGGACTGGCACTGCAGTCGGAGATCCCACCGAAGCCAGCGCTATCGGAGGGGTGTTCCGAGAGCATCGCAGTCCTGAAGACCCATTGTACATGTGAGTCTCTGCGCTTTGGCTATATCCTGTTCTCGCTATACTCACGCGAAACACTCCCAGTGGCGCTGTCAAATCCAACATCGGACACCTTGAAGGCGCCAGTGGTATAGCAGGCATAATTAAAACTATGATGGTACTAGAGAAAGGCATCATTCCACCAAACACAAACTTCGAACACCTGAATCCCAAGATCGACGCAGATTTCTTGAATCTAAAGGTATGATAGTCTTTGATTTCCTCTAAAGGAAAAAACTCTGAATTTAATCACAGTTTCCCCTCTCCTGCATACCATGGCCAGATACCGGACTGCGCCGAGCGTCGGTTAACTCCTTTGGCTTCGGTGGCGCCAACTCGCATGCTGTGCTTGATGATGCGTACAATTTCCTTCGCGAGAGGGGTATTGCTGCCAATCATTGTACCGTGCGAACACCTCCGCTTCTGGAAGAGCAGGTGTATTCTTCTACTGCAATAGATGGAAGTGCGTTGGCGACCGGCACGTCTAACGGGACTAATGGCGAGGCTTATGCCAACGGATCGCACACCAAGAGACCGTCTAATGGGATCAACGGTGAAGTATATACCAATGGAGCACACACCAACGGACGTCACACCGACAGGGCATCTTACGAGCTTGAGGATGAAGTCCAAACCAATGGAATAAATATCAACAAATCACTTGAAAAGATCAACGGTGAAGTCAATGCCAACAGGGCACACACCAACAGGCAGATTGTCACACAAGACCGACTTCTTTCATGTCCAAGAGTCCTGGTTTGGTCCGCTGCTGACGAAGGCGGTATTTCTCGTCTTCTCGAAGCGTACGCCAAATATCTTGGTGCCCTGTCTCTTGGCTTGATAGAGACTGAAGAGTATATCGAGAAATTGGCGTACACTTTGGCTGCTCGACGAAGTTCCTTGGCCTGGAAGTCATTCGCCGTCGTCGGATCCTTCTCTGAGCTACGAGACATTGGAATTCGCTCATCAAAACCCGTTCGATCGAGCAAGAAGCTTGGCCTTGGATTCATTTTCACTGGCCAAGGGGCACAGTACAGTGGAATGGGCCGAGAACTTCTAAGATACCCGGTATTCCAGAACACCCTTCGGAAATTTGAGATGTGCTTACAAGATTTGGGCTGCGAGTGGCTACTGATGGGTAAGCGATCCTTAAATTTTCTGTGCAGTTCAACCATCTCATCACTGTCATGAGAGCGAAGGCGGTCGACTGAGGGTTCAGCCATGGCCAGAAGCATCCTCGTGCCGAAACTAACGGTTTGCAGATGAGCTCCTGAAAGAAAAGGAATTATCCAAGATCAACAACCCAGCATATAGCCAACCGATTTGCACAGCACTGCAGATTGCCCTTATCGAGCTACTTCGGAGTTTCAATATCGTCCCTTCTGCCGTTGTTGGACATTCTTCTGGCGAAATTGCTGCAGCGTGAGTGGGCTCTGGATTCACTGATAAAGCTTGGTGCTAATACGTAGAAGATATTGTTTGGGTGGTCTTTCGCTTCTGTCTGCATGTAAAGTGACTTACTTCCGAGGCAAGTCTACAGCTACTTTAGCTGACCTACCAGTCGGCCGCGGCGCTATGATGGCAGTTGGTCTTTCGGAAGCTGCAGCGCGCCCCTATCTTGACCGACTCGCTATGCGCCATGGAAGTACTCGTGTCACTGTGGCTTGTATCAACAGCCCGAAGAACATCACCTTATCCGGTGACGAGGTTCAGATTGACGCTCTCAAGTTGCTCCTCGATAGTGATATTATATTTGCACGCAAGCTTCAGGTCGATGTAGCTTACCATGCTGCACAGATGAATGAGATCGCCGATCTTTATCTCACGTCGATTGAAGAGCTAGAGTTTGGAGAGCCGCTTCAGGATACTCCAATAATGATATCCTCGGTAACCGCTAGGCAAATCTCCAAAGCTGAAACCTGTCAAAGCGACTATTGGGTCAAGAATATGGTCTCCCCTGTCAAATTCTCGGACGCAATTGTGCGACTGGCTTCAGACTCTGCAAAGACCCAAAAAAAGAAGCTGGGTGGAGCTCATCAAAAATCCGTCGCGGTACACGACCTCATCGAAATCGGGCCACATTCTGCTTTACGAGGACCAGTCAAAGAGACTCTGGAGACAATTCCTAGAGGGAACGATGTTGCTTACAGCTCACTCTTGATTCGGCATGCCTCGGCTCTCGAGACCACTTTGAACGCTGCAGGCCGCTTTCATACTTTGGGATATCCGCTCAATCTTGCCGAGATCAATGGAGTTAACAACAAGACAGGAAAAAAGCCCGCGGTACTACCAAATTTACCAGAGTATCAATTCGATCACTCTCGGAAATACTGGTATGAAAGCAGATTGAGCAAAGACTACAGGCTTCGCAAAGTTCCACGTCTTGACTTACTCGGGACTCCTGCCACCGATTGGAATCCTTTGGAAGCTAGATGGCGAAAGTTCATTAAAGTATCCGAGACACCGTGGGTAGTGGATCATAAGGTATGAAACACTTCTCACTGATCCAATCATTGCTAAATGTTTTAGGTAAATGGTTCCATCGTATACCCCGCTGCTGGAATGCTTGTCATGGCTATTGAGGGTGCCCGCCAACTAGCGGACGAGAATCGGCGTATCACAGGATATCATATCAAAGAAGCTACCTTCCACAAAACCTTGACGATTCCGGTTAGCCTAGAAGGCGTCGAGACACAGCTTTACATACGGCCTTCAAAAGATGCGTCCAACAAACACTTTGCACCATCTGACTTTAGAGTCTGTATCTATGAAGATGGTCAGTGGGCTGAGAATTGCCGTGGAACCATCGAGGTGGAGTACGAGGAGGCTGAAACTGAGGTCGATAGAGGCAAAGAAGCAGCGGAAAGGTCGCGTTGTTACAAGCAACGTTACGAAAATGCGGTCGGGACCTGCAACAAGACCGTCGAACCAGAGCGTATGTACGAGCATCTGCAGGAGATTGGGTTGACTTTTGGTCCGGCTTTCCGACCTCTCCAGCAGATACATTGCAACAATGAGGGCGAGGCAATGGCTGAAGTTAGGACCTTTGAATGGTCTGCCCAGGATAATTCGAATCATCCTCAGCCTCATGTTGTACATCCCACAACTCTTGACGGCGTGGCCCAGCTTTTCTCCGTGGCATTGACCAAGGGTGCTCAAGAGATGATACCCACCACTATTCCAACGCGGATGAGCAAGCTATGGATATCAAATTCCGGTCTTAGCCATTCTGAGTCAGAGTCAATCCAAGCTTATACAAAATCGGCGTTTAAAGGCTACCGCGGGACTGAATCCAATATGTTCGCTCTAGACAAGGCCACGGGCGATGTCCTGCTTTCAATTGAGAGCCTCGAGACAACGACAGTCGCTAGCCAGGGTACCGTATTAAAAGGACAGTCTGACCAAAGACAATTGTGCTACAGCATAGACTGGAAGCCGGACGTTGACCTGATGAGCTCTCAGCAGACTTTGTCGTACAGCAAAGCTGAACATGCTGAGGTCGCCGAACCGGTTGAGTCTTATCAACAATTGAGTCTTCTCCTCTTCTCATTCGTCTGGAAAAATTATATCGAATTACGAGGGGGCCATTCATCAACGGTCTTGGAGCCGCACATACGCAAGTACATCGCATGGATGGAATGGCAGATTGCAAAATTCGACGCTGGAGATCTACCACACAGTCGACCTGACTGGAAAGCGCTTTCGGAGGACACACAATACATCGATACTCTCTCCAGCCGCATAGAAAGCAGTAGCAAACAGGGAAAATTTTTTGTGACGGTTGGGCGAAATCTTCTCAAAATCATTAATGGCGAAGTCAATCCCCTTGAGCTTCTATTTCAAGGAGAGCTTGCCGAAGATTACTATCGCGAGGTATTCGACATTGTGTCGTGCTGCAAACATCTCGGCAAGTATCTTGACGCACTTGCTCATAAGGAACCGGGAATGAAAATCCTTGAGGTTGGTGCCGGGACAGGGGGCTTTACTGCCCAAATACTTTCTTCGCTTTCTCCTCAAAGTTCAGGCTCCACGAGATACGCTCAGTATGACTTCACTGATATCTCAACGTCATTTTTCGAGAAAGGCGAGAAGACTTTCGGGTGTCGCCATGAGAGAATGGAGTTTAAATCTTTGAATATTGAAGGTGATCCGCTCGAGCAGGGTTTCGAGTTGGGGACCTACGATCTACTAGTTGCCTCTAGCGTAAGTCACACCTTCTAAAGACTGGCTCGTTCAACAAGCTAACCTTGGGTAGGTACTACATGCCACGCGAGATCTGAGTGTGACCATGCAGAACATGCGCAAATTACTGAAACCGTGAGTATCAATGTTGAGGCGACAGAGAATTCTTACTAATACTAATAGTGGTGGTAAACTCGTAATGTTCGAGATCACTCGACCCGACATTATCAGAGCAGGATTCGTGTTTGAATTGCTTCGTGGCTGGTGGCTCAGTAAGTCTTAACCCACTTTCTATCCATTCGAGTGCTAACATATCGAAAAGGTGATGAGCTCTACCGAGAATGAAGTTCATGTATCACGGAAGCACAGTGGCATGAGGTCCTTTCGCAAACCGAATTCTCTGGGACAGATCTAGTCTTTCAGGATTATCAAGATCGGTCATGCCATGAGATGAGTATCATTGTCTCTACAGCTGTTGAGGATACGGCCGAGGTTCAGCCAAAAAGCAAGGTCAAGCTTGTTGTTGAGGTTGACTCTTTTGCGCAGAACGCTCTTGCTCATGAGGTCAAGGTCTGTCTAGGCCTTACGAAGAATACAAACTGCGACATTGTTTCGATTCATGAGGCGGCTTCGACGGAAAAGAGAGATGAGAACATCTACATTCTTCTTCTAGAGATTGAGAAGCCGTTCATTCGAGATATGAACATTAAGAGCTATGAAAACTTACAAAAGATACTCTTCTCAGCTCAACAACTACTTTGAGTGACTGTCGAAGAAGAAAAATCTTCAAAAACGACGTCAGACTATGATATGATGACTGATCTTGCTAGAGTTCTTCGCTTAAAGAATATTAAACTCAAATTCATCATCATGATTCTTGAGAGTCAAGTGAATGTCATCAAATCGCAAGCGAAGAGAATTCTGAAGATTTTCAAAATCACTACTTTCAATTCGTTGAACAATTGTGAGCTTGAGTACATCGAGCGTGATGAAATAATGCATATCAATCGACTAGTCAAAGTCAACGACATGAACATTGATCTTCATGCTAAAATAAGTCTTCAAAAACATAAGATCATCGAATTTGAACAGAGCTCATCACTCAAGCTGATCATAGCTATCTTGAGTTTGCTCGACTCTTTGCAGTTCATCGAGAACACAGATTGCATGAAGTCGCTTGAAGCTTACGAAGTCAAACTTGAAGTCAAATTCGTTGAAGTAAATTTCATGAACTGTCTCATCGTTCTGAAACGCGTGAAGAAAAGCACACTAAACGACGAATTCGCTGACATCATGACACGAGTGAGAGAATTCGATTGCGATCTTCGATCAGATGACAGAGTATGCAAAGAAATGCTGAGTTACTTCAAAATGTACACTTGATGTGATGCACAATTAGTCATCAAAATTTCAGATGAGCTCTCTTTTGTCGAAGCAACGACTTTGTTAATTACTTATGTATCATGATGAATTGACACATAGAAATTAGATCAGAGACTAGAGTCAGAGACTGAGTCAAAGATCAGATCTGAGTTAGCTCTGAAACTTTATAACTTTGTCAAGACATCATTTAGACTACGTTATATCTTCGACTTAATATGTCATGAGTTATGTCGTGCTCAACTGAGCAATGCTTGACAAACTCTCTATAGTCGATTGATTCTCTTGAGTTATTGAGAGCTTCTTAATAATTAGCTCTATCATAATATATACTCATTCTGTGTCTGCTTAAAATATCACATTGTCATATCACTCTTATAGATTTCATTTATTCATTTAGTAAATCTGATCATCACAGTTTTAATTATTTCAAACTCTTCTTAAAGATGATGATCTGATATTCAAGCATGACAACAGCAACGCAATTGCAACAGAGTTAAAACGATGACATCTCAATCTTACAAGACATCATATCAGAAAATGAACGTTGCATAACAAAATCAGAAAGTGAAGAAGCAGAAAATGAACTCTCTCTTGATATTGATAAACAGCTGACATGAGCAATGCTTCAATGTGATGAACTGCAAAAGAAACAGAAGTTAACAGTTATTTGATCAAAGATTGAGACTCTGTTAGTCATTGAAACAACGAAGAAAAGTCATCAGACTTTCACTTGAGTTTTCATAAAGAACTTAAACGATCTATGCATTGTCTTCATAGTGTCAACAATGACAAAACGAAATCATCACAAAATTATTTTGCAGAAGTGAAGATCTTCAATGTTTTTAAAGAAGTATCATGATAAAATCATAAGAGAACATAAAGAGTGAATTCACGACATCAAAATCTCATTTTGAAATACTTCTTGACATTTTGAAAGTGATGAGAAAAAGATTTTGTACTGCATGATTTATCTGAAGAATGAATCAAAGAAACTTTGATTCAATCATGAAAAGACTATGTTTGTAACTCAGCAAATGTAATTTAATTTTATTAACTTTCTTCTGAATCTAATCAAAGATTCAATGAATTGAGACATAAATATGACTCAGCAGTATGCAAATGCATTGCAACGTTCAGATCAAATGATACAAATGTTTGCAACTCATCTGAGCACTCTGAAACATCAACTTTCGTTGTATAGTGATGAGCATAAGTGAGCTCATTTATTCATCAAGTTGAGATCTGAGCTGCATGTGATCATTACTAATGTGCAGTCGATTTCTATCACATGAAATGCATTAATTGATCTTGTCGCTTGATTGAAAACAAATCTGCGAAAAGAACACATTTTGTTGTCAAAATGATCTTGAGACGAGAACTTTCATGATCAAGATAAAGTCAACAAGAAGATTCATTCAAAGTGAAAGAAATCTTATCAATCAATCAGATTAAACTCTTCATCGAAGAAAAGTTCATATGCTTCGTCACATTATAGCAAGAATTTATTCAATATAACATGCTATATGTGCAATCAAAAAAATCATTACTTTACTGATTGTAAAGATGAAAAGATTAAGAATAAATCAAAAGAATCTGATGTAAATTGAGTATTCATTGATTCAATGTCACATGTGAATCATCTCAAGATTTTGAAAAAAGACAAGCTCTTGATGAACGCTTTAAATCATTGAGAAAAAAACAAGAAATTCTCTTCGTAAAGACTCTTATATATAAAGAGCATGTAATTCAGAGAAATCAGAAGACAGAAATGAAGATTCATATAAATATTGATGTCAAGATGAACGTGATTAGTCAACGTTTTGTTATCAAGCAAGATATGTCATTACTAAACATTGATTTCTCAAAATTTATCTGAATGAATGATCAGAATGTCTATTGTTATGACATCTATAAAATGTGTTATTGACTGAGAGATAGTTGAAACATAAAGAAAAAAGATATAAGTATCTTTTATGCTATTGACAAGAAAGAATCTTTCTTGATCTTAAGTATATTGAGTATGCAATTTAAGCATATTTGAATAAACATGATTGCAAGAACATGATGTTTCAACGTAAATAAACACGCATTTGAGTTGTTCTTTGCACAAGCATTTGCAGAAGCTTTATAAGATGAGTTTATTGTATATGCTTTTGTCATAATCAACATTCTCAAGAAGTTGATCATTGAATATCAAGTGAAAGCAATGAATAATGCAACAAGTCGTATCACAAATGCGCTTAAAACACAAACTTTATTCATTGAATTGAAAGAGTACAAAGATGTATTTTTGACAAAGAATGCAGATAAACTGTCTTTGCATAAAGATCACAATCATGCAATCAAAATCACTGCAAAGTCATCGTATGAATTGTTGTATAATCTGTTGAACACAGAGTTAACGACTCTGAGACAGTATTTAAACAATGTTTTAGCGAAAGAATGAATTAAGCACTTCATCAGTTCAACTGATGCATTTATTCTATTCATTCTCAAAAAGAATGATAGTTTTCATTTATACATGAACTATCGAAATCTGAATAAGATCATTGTCAAAAATCATCATTCACTGTCTTTAATTAGTAAAACTTTAGACAAACTCAATAAAGTTAAGCAGTTCACTAAGTTAAATTTGAAGAATGTCTATCATCATCTCAGAATTCAACATGAAGATGAGTGAAAAATGATGTTTCATACTCATTATGATCACTTCAAATATATGATCATATCATTTAATTTAATCAATGCATCTGTCATCTTTCAGACTTATATTAATAAGATCTTGACAAAGCTTTTAAACAACTTTTATGTTATTTATTTAAATGACATTCTAATCTTCTTTGTAAAGAAGACTGATCACATAAATCATGTGAAGCAGATTCTCAAAAGATTAAGAAAGTTCAAGCTATATGCTAGCTTGAAGAAGTGCAAAATCTTCATCACTAAAGTGAACTTTTTAGAATTTATTATATTCATCAAGAACATTTCAATGAATTCAAGTAAAGTAAACATCATCAAAACGTGATTCAGATCACAAATGTATCAAGAAAAACAAGTTTTTTTTGAGATTTGTCAATTTCTATCGATGTTTTATACATTATTACTCTCAGATAGCAAAGTCTTTAACAGAACTGTTGAAAGATAGTGTAAAAGATGTAAAAATGAACTCATTCATATGATCAAATGAAGCGAAACAAGCTTTTAATCAGCTTCGCGACGTCTTTATGAAAACGTTTATACTAAGACACTTTGACTCAGAGCAACATATATGCATCGAGATCAACATGTTTAATTATGCAGTCGCAAGTATTTTATCTCAGTTAAATGACAAAGATCAATGACATTCAATTGCATTCTGATTCAGAATGATGATAGACGTTGAAAGAAACTATGAAATACATGATCAGAAACTTTTAGTCATAGTAACGATGTTTAAACACTGACGACATTATGTGAAAGACAATTATCATACTGTTGAAGTTCTGACTGATCATAATAATCTGAAGAATTTTATGAACATATGAAAGTTAAACGAAAAATAAGTCAGATGAATCATGAGATTGTTGATCTGCAACTTTGAAATAACACATAGATCAGAGAAAACAAACTTGATCAATGCATCATCAAGACAATCTGATTATAAGAATGAGAACATTTTTGCAAATCATTTGCTGCTCATTCTGCAATGAAAGCTGACTAGAATAGAAAGCTTAAATAGTTTCATATTCATAGCAATCAGAGAATTATACTGTATACAAGTAATTAACGATGTTGAGAAGACGTTCGTTCACAGTATAAATATAAACAGATATTCAGCAGAACATGTTGAGAGCAGACTGCAAGATGAAATTCACTGATGAACATAAGTGATTAATGATGTTGAGAAGATATTCATTCACAATGTCAGTGAACGAAGATATTCAGCAAAACATGTCAAAAGCAGATTGCAAGATGAAATCTACTATACATGAGTGATTAATGAAGTTGAGAAGATGTCTGTTCACAGTGTCAGTGAAAACATGAGTATGTATTCAGCAATGCATGTCAGAAGTATGCTGCAGAGAATCATGATTTTAACAGTGCAGAAAATGCATCTAGATAAAGTACATTTCTCAAGAAATAAAATTTCTCAATTTGAATCAACAACTTTAAGAAGCACAGATGTTGAAACATCAACTCATAGAAATCACAATGTAGCTGAGAAACAACTTAATTCTGTTGTTGAAACTATTGATTGCAAACAACTCATTTCACATGCAATTGTCAGAGTATTGATTATTCATGAAACAACATACAACTTCAATAGTAAATTCATAGTTGAACTCATCAAGATCTTACAGCAAAAAGATGAATTTACTGTAAGATTAAAAGCAGATGAAACGATGAATATATGAAAGAGTGATATCAAAGCTTGAACATTAAATAATCAAGAAATGATAGAATACAACAAATCATTGTATGTTTCAGAAGATCTTTCTGTCAGAGAAGAATTATTGAAACATCATTATCATAACTTGTTAGCGAAGCATTTTGATGTTGACAAGATCAGTGAGCTATTAAATTGCAAATATTACTGAAAAAGTATGATTAAGAATGTCAAAAAGTATATAAATACTTGTGACATTTGTCAAAGAGTAAAAGTGAAACATCATTTATCATATGACAAGTTGAAATCATTACTTCGATTCACAAATTCATGAAAAGAAATCACTATGAATTTCATAACAGATCTGTCATCTAGTAAATGAAAAAAAGTTATGTATGACTTTATTCTTATGATAATCAATCACTACATGAAGATGATACATTATCTGTCAACGAAGAAAACTCTGACTGTCATAAAGTTAGCAAAGTTGTTCTTCAAGAAGATTGCTTTAAGATATGAAGTATCGAATGATATAATTATTGATAAAGATAGTTTATTTATCAATGCATTCTGATCAAAGATCTGCTATCATGTCAAGATAAAACGATGACTAAGTATCATCTTTCATTCGCAAATAGACAATCAAACAGAACAACAGAATCAAACGCTGAAACATTATTTATGAGTATATTATTCAGAAAAGCAAGATGACTGAGCTACGCTTTTACTTGTAGTTGAGTTCGCGTATCATCAGATAAAGCACTCTTCATTGAGCTATAATCTCTTTAAAGTCATGTATGATTATAAGTCAATCTTTGACATACACATCAAGAATGATGTTATGAAAGAAGAAGTATCAGCAGCAAAAGAACATGTTAAAATGTTGCAAGACATGCAAAACACGTTAATGAAATGATAATAAAACGTAATTGATGTTCAGACAAAGTACTATAATTGAAAACATAAGTTTAAGTTTTTTAATATTGATGATTTAATCATGTTATCAGCAAAAAATCTGAAGCAAAAGAAGTTGAGCAAGAAGTTATCAAATAAAATGATAAAGTTCTTTTGTATACAAGAACTCATAAATAAGCAGATGTATCATCTTAATCTTTCAATCATTTATAAAGTTCATTTTGTCTTTCATGTATTTCTTTTAAAGTTGTATAATCATAGACTAAACGATGACTTTATACTTGATTATCTCATATTCAAGCTTATTGATGATGAGTAAGAATGAAAGATAGAAAAGATTTTACAGAAGCAAAAAAGAAAAAGAATTTTATATTATAAGATACAATGAAAAGAATATCTCATTGAATATGATCAATGAATATTGAGTGAAAATATGAAAGATGTCTTGAAACTTATAAAAGCTTTCAAAACAAGACTAAAACATGAGCGAAAAGTATAATCACTCACTTTCAGACATAAACTCATTATTAGAAAAAAAGAATCACTGTATTATGATAATTTCGCTCTCTAATGAAATGATCACATATGTAAATCAACAAACAGAAGAAAAAAAGCGCAAAGACACTCAAATGCACTCAACAAGAAAGCGCAATCATCACAACACAACAAACATCATGCAATCATCACTTCATCAAACATCTTTCACATAAGACAAGATCATAAACTTTTTCTTTTTTCTCATTGTCAGATTTACATTGAAACGTGAAGACAAAGATTTGAAAGATGACAGATTGTACTAAAATATATTAAAACAATTAAAAATGTTAACAAAATAATATATAATTGAGATTGAATGTATTGCAAAGCACTTTACATTCAGAATTTCTTTAATAATATCATTAATAATCATCATCTTTTTGAGAATGAGCTTTTGAATCTTTAAAGACTTAAATTTATAAGTCTCTTTGAAATAATTCTTCACATGAGTTGTTGTTATTAACTTCTTGTAAAGAATTTTCTGATGAGCAGTAAATGTTTCTAAAGTGATGTTCTCTTCTTCATTCTTAATTGCATTATCATGAATATTTTGTAAATGAAAGAATTTATTGACAGTTGAAATGCAGATGTTGAGAATCTAAGCATTGAATCATAAGCATTTAGCAAATGTATCAGATAAGTATACTCATTGCAATACAGAAATTTTCATTATTTGCACAGCAAACATACTTCTTGTACATAGTTTTCTTTTGAAAGATGACATCATACAATGATGCTTTATTCTTGATGTGTAAAACTCAAGCATACTTTATACAAATCATTTTATTTAAAACTTCAAAATCAGCAGTATTTCTTTCGCTTATTCTCACAATTGACAGCTGAAAAGCATCAGTAACAACATCAAGAAGTTGAATAAACAAATCTCATCATCATTCTTTGATTTCGCGAAGTCTGTGAATTCAACAAGATCATTGACGAAGTGTCAATGATTATTTCTTTTCTTATTGTTTCTTGAATTTTCTCTTCAATAACTGAGACATACTTAAAAGTTTGAATAGTAGAAGTAATGAACTTTCAATCAGAATTTGATAACATCTGCATCATCATGAATAATTCAGCATCAACAACATCAGCAACATCATGATCATCATGTCTGATTAATGTTTTTTGAGCGAACTTATGATACTGTTAGTTGCAGTAATAGTCGTGAAATCTCAAGTTGTAACATCACTTACTTTCAAAATGATCTTGATTCAAGCATCAGTTGACTTCATCATCTTATGATTTTCTTTAAGCATCGCTGTGCATTCATGACTCATGATCTAAATCTCTTACTTTTACTATACAGATATACTAAAATCTGTCAAAAGTAATCATATAATGATAAAAATACAATCATAATTGAAAAAAAATGAAGTTGAAGAAAATAAAAAGTTGAGAAAAACTGAAAGAGCAATAAACAAATCAACAATTATTATTCATTCTTGTTTATGCTTTATCGTTTCAACAACATCATTTACTTGAAAAATAAATAATGCTTATGTACTATCTACACATCATCATGACTGTCATTTACATCAATTACACATCACATATACTATTTATAATGTTATCTACACACATTATAATTGAAGATGAATTGTCATTCAATTGAAAGTTTTTCTTTTTCTTATTTTTTCACAAAAATTTCAAGATTTTTATTGAAAGCTTCTAAAATGAATCAATGAGTGCACATCATTATTTATCAGAGTAAACAAAAACATTAATTATTGAGATTGAAAATGAACTCACTCAGAAAAAAAGACAATTATCATGATGAATTAATATATAAAAATTAAATCAGAGACTAGAATCAGAAGCTGAGTTGAAAATCAGATTTGAATTAGCTTTGAAACTTTATGACTTTGTTAAAACATCATTTAAACTACATCATATCTTCAACTTAATATGTCATGAATTATGTTGTGTTCAATTGAGCAATGCTTGACAAACTTTCTACAGTTGATTGATCTTCTTAAGTTATCGAGAGCTTCTTAATAATTAGCTCTATCATAATATATATTCATTCTGTGTCTGCTTAAAATATCACATTATCATATCATTCTTATAAATCTCATCTATTCATTTAATAAATCTGATCATTACATTATGTCATGACATGATATTTGTTAGTAGAATTTACGTGACTTAAGAAGAAAGAGTCAATTCTTATACATTTTACATTTGAAGAAATGAAACAATTAACTATTCATATCACACAGTATCTGAATGCTGAGATTTATGTTATCATTGACTTTGAAGAAAAGAAGAAAGTGATCATGAACATTTACAATATACTTGAAGATCACATCTTCTACAGCAAAAACGTAACATTTGTTCAAGACATTATGTGCATGATGAATGAATGCAATGTGAACGTCACTTTGAATTCGCTATCAGATGAGCTTTTAGTCGCGACATGAGAATGTATGATGCTCTATGATTGCTTTGTTGAAATCAACAAGAAAAACATTGATTCTTATGTCAAGCTGTTAATGTTTCTCTTCAAGAAGAATGTTTCTTTTGACATCATCAACGCAGCTGCTATGTTTATGAAGTGATTGAGTCTTTTTCATAAATTATTAGTAGCTGTAATGAATTTGAGAAAGAAGAAGAAATTGTATGCAGCAAAGTTGTTGCATGTTTATTTTGTTTCAAAGATGAAGCAGATGTTTTAATATATGCAAAGAGAAAAGAACATTGAGAAAATTATTGTAAAAATGAGAAAGATGAATTTAGTTATCATTAATGTTCATATTTTTTTCAAAACTAACTTTATGTAATTTCTTCAGATTAACTTTGATGATCACAAACTGTTCTTGACACAAAACTCATTTATCACTTCAATGCAAATGCAATTTATGTGATTACAGAAGATTTCAAAAATCTTGATCAAAGCTTTGCATGCTGAATGACTTTTAAAGATGCAAGAAATCTCATATTACTCTTCAGATTCAAATCATATGTCAAAACTGCATTCATTCTTCTTGAAGAATTGCAAAGTCAAGACATTCATATCAAAACACTCGTCTGCAACATAATTGCAAAAAAAACATTATCAATCATTTTAATGATCTGTGCAATCATCATGTTGCTCATCAAAGATTGCATACAAGACATCATGATTTTGAAAGATGATATTTTTAAAAAAATGTTTCATGCAGACTGAATAAACATCATTGCATTCAAAACTCTCAACTTTCACAATCTTTTCATTCTTCTTTCTTCAACTCTCAACTTTTTTATTCTTCTTTTCTTCATAGTCAACATTCTCGACTTCAACAATCAAGTCATTTACACAGTTGAAAACATTTACATGAACATTTTTATCAATTATTATCTCATCTTAAGACAAAAAGCAGTATTACTAAATCTCGACTGAATGAAATTGAAAGACATGATTGCTGAAAATAAATATTTTAAGAAAGAATTTACGACTGCAGAATTTTTGATGTTGATTTGATAGAAAGAATTTCAGATGCTGTTAAAGAAATATTGTAACTTTAGTCTCAACATTTTTGAAATGCAAAAGACAAAATAAATGATAGTTGAGCTTGAAACTTTCATTGCAATGCATGCAAAGAATATCAATCTTCTTTACTTTCTTCATTATTTCATTTATCATCATCTTCATCAAATGAGTCTCAACGAGATTTCTCAATATAACATCACAAATGAAAAAATCATCGAATATTTCATTCTCTTCAACGTTGTCTCTTTTCTCATCATGATCAGCATCATTGTCTTCAATGTTCTCATCAAGAAAATCTCAAAAGCATTATTGATCTCAAGCAATGATATTGATACTAGCAAGTTATTGCATGTGTATGCAATGAATTTGCTGCTGATGATTGAATTGCAAAATTGATTTGCAAAAAAGTTTAATATTGATATAATGATTTTTGATATCATGAGAATCATGATCTTTAAAACTGTAATAATAATAATGATGAAGAAAAATGAGTTGAAGATGCAATGAAATTAACAAAAGAAAGTTTATATTTTGAAGAAAAGAAAGAAGAAGTTATTGATTATAGTTTGTTTCAATAATTCAATGAATATTTATTGTTTTATTCTCTTTTTTTTATTTAAAACTCATGCAGACACGTTTGATTTTTAATGAACATCAAGAACAAATGCAATCATACGTATAATATATTAGTATTAAGAAGAAAGATTTAAAACATATGTTGAATTAAAATTAAAGAATTCATCAATGATATGATTATGAACATAGTGAATATAAATTAGTTGAAACATGAAAAATGATGTAAAAATAGATAAATATTGATATAGTAAATTGCATACAATGTAAATATTGACAAATGCAAATAAGTAATGTAAGTATGCAGATATTTATGTATGCAAATATATATAAATAAACAGATAAATGAAAAATTTTGATGTTCAATCAAATGATTACTGATCATTTGATGCAACATTTGACAAAGACTTGAGAATTATTTCAGTATAATTTACGTGCATGTAGAAATCATTGATTCACTGCATTAAAATCTTCATTATTCTTCTTTTAAAGTTGTTTGAACTGTTTATATTTTCTTGAATAAAGCTTCAATATGCTTTATAAAAGCTTTTTTTAAATAATGTTGATATCATCATTTAACATAGCAAATGATGATCATCAATATCATCAAAATAAAGTTTATAATAATTTAATCATGATTTACATTTCTTTTGTCTTGAGTATTCAAGATGAGTGAAACGAAAGTTTCATAAAAATGAAGTCAATAATGAGCTGATATGTCACAAAGATAATTTCAATAAAAACTCATAATTTGCATCAATATTTTTGCAAAGCAGATGAAGATGATTAGAAGAAAAAAGCTACTAAGCATTATATCACATATGATCATTGAAGTCTTTTTTCATCAGAGTCTGCTTTGTTTCAACGAAATTGTAAATGAGTGAAAATTTCTTCAAACTATCATGAAAATGAAAATAAGTTGTAACTCAGCGTAGATAAAAATAATCAACACATGACAGCTGAAATTATTATTCAAGTGCATAATAATTATGAAGAATGCAAGTATGCTCAAAATAAGCATTTATATAAAAGTTATCATGATTACAATGATTCAAGTTTTAAGATGCATATGAATCACTTCATTGTATCATGAATCATGAATGATTCATTTTATAATGTGCTTGAGTCAAATCATCTTGTTGAAATTTTTGTTTTACATTGATATTGACTGAAAATAAAAATTATAAACTGACTTTCAAAATAATCATTCTTATTTAACTAGAGATTAAGTTCTTAATTCAAAGATAGCACAAGTAGTGCTGAGATTACTACTAACTAAAAGACATTCATTAATGATGATCACATGTACAATGATCAATCATCACATTCTCAAAGTAAAAGAGCATGATAATTCATTATCATTGAGTTTTTTTAAGAGTTTGATATACAAGTAAATAAATTTTTCAATGTAAAAGAAAACTGAAACTTTAACTGTGAATTTAAAGCTGAGTTGAGAAAATAGTATTAATAAGAGACGAATTCTTATAGCATTTGCAATCACATTAACTTTTGTAAACAATTTATTTTTGATTATCAATTTCAAATTCATCATGTTTTGAGTTTTGAGTTCTTTGATAATTATTTTCTTGATTATTTTCTTTAAATCTTTTATCTTTAATTTCAGACTATCAATAATTATAACTCATAATAATGTAACTTGTTATGTAATACTCAATCTTTGATGATGAACTTTGCTATAATTGTTGAAGTAAATGATGATTCTATAATTCAGAAGAGTCTTATATAACTTGCTGAATAACATGAGTTCAGATTCAGTTAAAAGAATCATCATTTAAAACACAATGTTGATAGTGATTATTAAAAAAACAATGAGAAAACTGAATGCAATCTTAATTATTTCTATTCTTAATGAGTAATTGAATTTTATGTAAAGTTCATTTATTTATTAGTGCTCATGTTTTATTAAGTGAGTGCACATTTCAAAATGAAAAGTAAAGTTCATTTATTTTTGCAATAGAATTTAATTAAATTCATCTTCGAATTTTCAAAAGATTTTGAACTCAAATTGTAAAGCTGCTTCAAAATTATAATTTGCTCTCTTCACATTTATGAAATTTATGATGATTGCAAAGTTGCAGCAAAAGAAAAGAAGAATGTTCATTATGTTCATTGATTGATTGATCTTGCAGCTGTCATTCTTTCTTTGCTTGAATTGATTAATGCACAATGATTATTTAATATATTTTAAGTGACATAATTGTAGCTCAATGTTGATTGAATTCAAATGCAAATCAAAAACAAGAACTTGATGAAAAAAAAAAAACTCATTAATTTTTACACACTTTCTTGTTGCAATATTATTGAGTAATCATGCAATTGAAAGAAACATGATCTATGACATAATTGATGTGCTTAACGATACAATTTCAACGTCATTACACTTTATTTCATTCAACTTTATTCAAGTACATTGTCGTTATCATGTACAGTTGAATGTTTAAGTTTTTGAAGTTTCATTGCAAAAACATTAAAAGATTGTTGATTTTAAGCTTCATCAATAAACATAAATATAAAGTATTAAGTGTCAAGCTAAAACATTAGTTCTTTGCTACCTCGTATTCCCGACCGTCATCGCTGAGATGACGCTCTCAACCCCCCTCGACGGCGATTCGCTTGGCACGTCGATTCGTCACCTCACCCCCGATCAATTCGTCACCTCACTCGAACGCTTTCTAAACGCGCTCGAGCTCGATACTTTCTATGACACGAATTGTCGAGCCGGCCGAGGCGACTTCAACGGTTCAGAAATCATGGGAAAAGATGAAGATTTGACTCAGCAAATGCATTGAGGAATATTGAGGGTGTTGACGACTCGATCTTTCAGCTGCCATCACCTTTCCCCGCCCGGATTGATTTCTGCGCGCTGACTACCTCACATACTTTGAGAGGCATAATTGTAGCTCTGAATCAGCCGAGTTCAATGCTTCAAAAATAATTGGAAAATATTGAGATTTGACCTAGTAATCGGGATTGAGAAGGTTCACTGCGCTGAATGACCGCCCACCTAGTCGAACCCTTCCCCCGCCCGGATCAATTTCTGCGCATTGACTACTTGATATACTTTGAAAGACATAATTGTAGCTCTGATTGAGCTGAATTCA
>JAABUS010000689.1_pt1 | contig 83652 bp, 26 predicted proteins | sample 5560161 | NCBI WGS metagenome assembly JAABUS01 (sample SAMN10711885, study PRJNA513376) | rock metagenome | isolation source: Antarctica rocks | place: Antarctica: Victoria Land, Trio Nunatak nord | collected 2016-01-04
TTAACGAAACCTTCCGTAGAACTAATCGTCCTTATATTTATAATATAAATAATTATTTATTTATTAATAATATTAAGGCTAGGTTAATATAATACTTTTATTATATTTATCGCCGGAAGAGGTATACGTTTCTAGTTATATATATTATAACTCCGCTACTAAAGTAAAATCTAGAGGTAACGGATAAAATAAATATAAATTATACGATCTTAGACCTAATATTAGGATTATTAATATATCGTTTTAAAGGAATCTAATAAATATATAAACTTCTAACTTTTTTTCATAAAATGATTTATATAATTAATACTCCTAGTAAACTAGATTAGCCGGATAAAGCGCGATATATTATAAAATATATATAGAGGGTAGTATATTTATAATAATTAAATATAATAATAAAGTAATACTTTAATAAGGTAATATTTTAATAAAGTAATATATTAATAGAATAATATATTAATAAAGAGAAAGAGTAGTAGGGTAATATTAATAATCCTAGTATTAAGGTAATAAAGTAAAAAAGTAATAATTTAATAAAGTAACGTTTAACGAAACGGCTTTAAGAGGATAAACGAAAGATTTTAATAAAAAAGACGAAAGACTTCGATAAGATACCGTTTTTAATAGTATAGATGTTTTCTATATAACCGGTATTTATTCTAGCCGGTAATTATAGTCGGTGGCGAAGAGTAAAATAATAGTATAAATAATATAATTATATAATTATTAACCCTATAATCTACTAGATTAATTCCGTTTTATAACTATTATTCGACCGTTATTCGACCGTTTACGACCGTTATCTAACTATTTATAACCGTTAATTGACCGTTTACTCTCTCTAAACTATTAATAATTAATAGTTTTGAAAAGAGGAGTTATAACGTTAATCGAAGTTTTTAATCGTTTTACTATCGTTGAATAACCGCTATATAACTATTAATATACTAGTTCCTAACCGTTATATTCTAGTTTATAGTAGGCGAGTCAACCGCTATCGAACAGTCTTATAATCTTATAAATAGATAAGACAGTATTATATACTTAAAATAATAATTAAGGCGATCGGTCTATCGTTTATTCAACTCGTTTATTTTAATATCTACCTTTATCTTCGTTTAATCTTTTGAATTAATATATTATAAAAGTTATATATTTGGCCTATAACGGGCGATAAAGGTACTATATAAATTTATAATAATAATACGGTAATTCTTAACCTCTTTATTAAAAATCAAATATTTTTATATAAATCTACTCTTTATAGCCCTCTCGCCTACCGTTAATTTATATTTCTTTATATTATCTTAATATTTATAAAGATTGAATTTTCCTAAAGTTATAAATTCGATCTATATAATCTACTAGGTTATAAATTTCTTAGGTATAAGGATAAGAATTAGTTTAGTAGTAGTATATCCGATCTTTATTATTATCCTCTTTATTTAATATTATTAGTAAAAGGCTTTATAGGGTTAGTTAAAGGCCCCGCGGAAAACTTTAGTAAAATATAATATAAATAAAGTATAAAGCCTTCCGTAAAGGGTTAGTTAAGGGTTTATAAATAATAAAAAGTATATAATAACCTAGGTCTTATCTAGTTTTATTATATTTATTAGAATATAACCTCCTAGTTAGTTATTATAGATATTAGTAATTATATTAATAGTTATTAACTACTAGAATTCGAGTATTTAAGATAATAATATACCCGGTATATAAAAAATTATTATAGACTCTTCTTAAGGTATTTTTAATAATTTATATATTACTTTAATATCTTCCCCCTAAAAATTAATATTATTTAATTATTTTTATTATTTATCGAAGTAATCTCTAGTTATATTATTAAAGTTATTATAAATTAATAAATATTCGTTAAGATCTTATGTTAATTTTTTTAGAGATAATAGTTTATTCTTTTAAGGCTAAATTATTAAAATTAATAATAAAAGTTAACTTCTTTCTAAAGTCTTAAATATCGTTATAATATTTTATAATTTAATTTATTAATTAAGTTTTTTGAAATCTCCTAGAGATATCGAAGCTTTTATTATTATTCTTAATATATATATACTCGGTATTAGACAGAGTATAAGTTAATAAAAAATAGTTATTATTAGAAGATAGAAAATTAGGTAGTATGTTTATTTTTTATTTATTTTTAGGTATTTTAATTTAACTTTAACGTTAATATTCTCGATAATATCTTTAATATTAAAATCTTATAATAGTTAAAAAATATCCTCTTCGTTTTACTCTTAACCGTTAATAAGAATAAACTAATATTTATTAAATATAAATTAATTTTCTTTAAGATACTACTCTTTATCTCTACCGATAATAATAGTAGGTTATTTAATAGGTTTAAAAGTCTTTAGTCTTTATAAAGATACGGAATTATATTCTTAATATTTAATTAAAGTTTAGATCCTAATATATATTTCCGCCTTCTAGAAGTCCTTTTTATAAAATAGATTTTAAATACTCTTTAGATTAACCTCTCGGATATTATATAATATTATAGTATAATAATTAATATCATTTTAGGAGTTTTCATCTAGGTAATTATAAAAGAATTTATTATTACCGGCTTTTTTATCGTTAATAAATTTTATTTTTATATATTTTAGACCGAATCTTTATACTTTATTTCTACTCGACTACTTTATATAGATTTATTATAAATAGATCTAGGCTTTTATATACTCGTCGAAAAAGAGTTTAAAAAATTTATACTTAATAAATTCTTTATTTATATTTTAGCGCGTCCGGTTTCCGTGATATTAATATACACTTATTAGCGTCTTGAACTAAAGTAGGTATAATTATAGAAGATTACGAATAATAAACTTCGGTAAACTAAGGGTAAAATATAATTAAAGATTTCCGGTAATATTATTAATTATTAAATAAAGTATAACTAAATATTTCCGGTAGTATTATTAATTATTAAATAAGGTATAACTAAAGTCTTTAATAATATTAAGTTTAGGGTAAAGTATAAATAAAGCCTTTAATAATTAGTATTATAATAAGATTACTAGTACTAAAGGAAGAGATAATTAATAAAGCCGTTTATATATTATATTAAAGTAGGAGCTATAATGGAGTTTAAGAATATCGGAGTTTTTAGAGGAAAGAGAAGAGAAATAAAGAATTAAGGGGTATATAAACCTTAATAAATTTAATAAATATTAGCGAGTTATAATAATACGAAATAAATAATCGGAGATAATAATTAATTAATAGAAGACCGTAGAAAATATATATACTTTAATAAGGCTTATAGGTTTATATATTTTTATTTTATATTCGATAATAGCGATATACTTATTAAATATAGGATAGGTAGAAATACTTCTTAATTAATTATTTATAGAGGATAAGAGCGAATATGTATATAAGACTCTAATGCCAAGTATTGCTAAGTATCTACTTACTAAGTAGTTACTAAATAGTCCTATATTTTAATACTCCCCCTCGAACGAATCCTTTATTAAGAAGTCTCTAGAATAGCCCCGTACTCCCCCTATTTTGGGGTCGTTATAATAGGTTATAGAGGCCAAAGTTATAATTCATAAGAGCTAAGCTACGGGCCTAAGCTACAATTAATAAAGACTAAATTATAGGGCTAAGCCACGTGGGTAGGGGCTAAAGAAGGAAAGTTCCGTTTCTTAATAAAATATAGTATTTTAAAAAAATTATTTAATAGTTAACCTATACACGCTAAATTTAGGTAGTAATTAAGTCGGGAGATTAATAAGCGATATAAATACTATAAGAAAATTATCAAAAATAGTCGTATATTATAGGGTTCTGCGGGGAAACGACTACTAAGAGTATAAGGACCGCCTAGGATACTATAGAGACCGCGTTAAATACTATAGATATAACGAATAACTATAATAAATATTTAAGGAATATTCTAGCGATATATAAACCTATTAATAAGAGTTATAAAAGGGCTAAATAAGAACGATAAATTAAAGGGCGATTTTATCGTCGCCGTGTATAACCTAAAAATACCTAGAGCGATTTACGATATACCGCTATACGTACGGACGCGATTTGGCTAGAAATTAGAGAGTATACTCTTTAAAGGCCTTAGATAAGGCCCTAAAAATTTACTAGCAATCGATATAGTAGTTATTAATTAATATTAATTTAAATATTGACGTTTATTACCGGCTAGGTTACTAAGACGTAGCCCGTAGAGTCTCTAGATAGGCCCGTAGAGCCTCCGGATAAACCCGTAGAGCCTCCGGATAGGCCCGTAGAGCCGTATTTAGTATTTATAAATATAGAATAACTCCTATAAGAGCGTAAATAAACTTTTATAAAAGTATTAATAAGTATTTATAAGGGGTAATTATTATAAGCCTAAAATTATATAAAAGATATTAAACTTAACTTTAAAAAGAGTTTCAATTAGGCCGTTAATAATCTACTCCGTTATCGGAATTTAACGGAACTCGATTTCGCCTACTATAACTTTTTCGCGCTAGAAATAGTACTAGATTATAATATATTTAATATAGTTATAATTTTAAGGGTTCTTAACTAGGGTTATAATACCCTAATTATTATAAAAAATAATTATCGTAAATACAAAATAGATTAGTAGAGCGGAGTAGGCGGCTAGCGTAAATAATATAATAACGAGTACTACTCATATATATTAACTAGAATCTCTATTAGAGTAGAGTATACGCGTAATAAATATTAATTATCTAAATAATCTTTTAAGCTAGATAATTTCCTTAATAATCTAGGTCTAGCCCGTATATTCGGCTTTATAAAATAATAGTATAATAATTAGTTAATATTTAAACTACTAGTTAATAATTATACTACCGAGATTAAATATATATTTAGAGGTAGAATATCTTATATTATAATTACCCGCCTAATCAATATTAATATAACCCTCTAATAAAGTGATTTAACCCTAGAAGATTAACTTTAAATATAATATACCGCGTTTTATAATAACCTAATAAGATTTATCGGGGTTAGAAATATAGCGATTTATTATTAATACCGCGTAGGCGATATTAAGCCGCGTATTTATTATAATATATATTAGTAAATCAACGGCTAACTAGTAAACGGTAAAAAAAGTAGATTTTTTTTTAATATCCCTTATCGGCCGGTATAAATTTATTATAAATTTTATAAGGACCTCTATAACTTTAGCCTTAATATTATATATATTATAATCTTTAAATACCCGCTTTAAGTATATTTCCTAGCTAAAAAATAACGTATAATTCGGGCGATTATACGATACTTTAAGATTAAGATAATACGTAACGGGGCTATAATTACTTATTTGATATTTATTTTTTAAATATTATTTTAGCTAAATAATAACCTCTTTATTAACGTTAATAATTAATATATCGTCGATATATAATATAATTATTAGTTATATTTAATAGTTAAGAAATACGTTAAAGTTAGCGCTTAAGGATATAAAGCCTAGTTTAACTAAGAAAATCGTAAAAGTAATATATTATATTTAAGGAAATTACTTAAACCTATATAAAATACGTTTTAAGAAGTATATATAGCCTAAATTATCGTCGAAACTATTAGGCTATTCGACGTAGATTTCGTTATTAATTAGGCCGTATAGGAAAATAGTTTATATATTTATTTATTTAAACTCTAGGTCGTAAATAACTATAATAATAAATAATACTTTATAATTTATAAGTTTAATTACTAAAATAAATATCTCGTTAAAATCGATTTTATATTATTATTAAAACCTACGTACTACCTAGCGAGCCTTATAGCGAGTAATTTCGCTAATAACTCCGCGCTTAAATTTATAAATCTATTTACCCTGAAGTACCTTACGGTTTCGGAGTAGATTCGATAATATCTAGATACTATTTATTAAAAATAAATCGATTTCGGTAGTTATACCGAGTTACTAATATATCTTATTAAAAGTATTAATTATAATTTCTTTATATATTTTAGGCTCGTAAGGCTCGGTAGATAAAACTCTTATAAATAAAACTAGTAGATTATAGGATAAAATAGGTTCACGAAACTCTAAATATCTATCTAGAGTTATTAGTATTATAGGTATATTAGCGCCGGAGCTAGAAGAATATTAGGCCGGTTATATATTAAATTCGGAATCTACGTTTTCTAACGTATTTGCGCGAGTTAATTCCGATTTAGGTTCGCTAAGGTCTATATATAACTATTATAACTACTACGTTAACTATTAATTTAATATAAATAATCTTAGCCTAGGTCTTAATAATATCGTATATTTAATTAATCGTTATAATAGCGGTAAAAACCAAATAATATCGTTAACTAATTTAGGTTTAGTAGCTTTACTTCTATTATAATTAACGTTATAATTATTAATATTAGATTCCGAGCTAGTTTATTACTCGTATAGGCTTAAAGAGTTTTTTCGTTTTATTATAATATCGCCCCCCTAACGAGGGATTATTAGCGAGATCTTATTAACTAATAATATAATGTTCTCTACGGTATATTTACTACTACTAGTATATTCTTCGGTCTACTATACCTAGGTAAAGCGAAGTACTTTATTTATAAATATTAATATATAGTAGAAATAGTTACCCTTATAGCCGATAAATATACCCTTTTTACTACGGTCGGTAAATTTATACTAGTTCTCCTTTATAATATAGTATTCTTAATAGATACCTATCTAACCGATATTACGTAGATATAATAAATTAGGGCGTATATTAATAAAGGCCTAATGAAACGTAACGTTTATCGTAAATATAAAAGAGCGGTCTCGGAGCTAGTTCGCTATAGCGATAAACTCTAGGATAAATTTATTATCGAGTCCGTTATTAACTAATAAGATATATACCTTTTAAAGTAGGGTTTAATTAACGCGTTCTAATATATTATTTATTTAGGGGTTTCTAAAGATAAAGTAACTTTAGATAATACTATATTTATACCGGTAATCGGCGAATACTTTATTAGTATATATAGGATCCTTATTAATATAAAGGTAATAAATATAATAATCGCTATATTCCTTAACGAATTTATAGCTACGGAAGGCGCTAAATATATCTATTTTATTAGGTATGAAATAATAGTAACTATATTTAAACTTATTATTAATATAGGTAATTATTATTGGAATATAGGAGTATAGGACTACTTAGTAAGTAGATACTTGGTAATGCTTAGTATTAGGGTCTTGTACGTATATTCGCTCTTATCCTCTATAGATAATTAATTAAGAAGTGTTTCTATTTATCCTATATTTAATAGGTTATGAGCCCGGGCTCTATATATATATCCGCTACGTACTCGCTATATTATTATAGTATTAATGGTAGTAATACGGCGTTATTACGTTATTATAACTATATTTAGGGCGTATTAGATTACGCCTATAAAAAAAAATTAAAGTAGGGCCTTAGTATATAGAATATAGTTCCGCCGGCCCCGCCTCTACTAGGGAATAACCTAGACTATATATATAACTACTAGAAAATAACTAATCGCACTATATAGTATACGCTAGAAAGTGGCTTATCGTTTATAAAGAGTTTATATACCGCTAGAAAATAACTAATAAGCGAAATATACTATTAGAAAGTAACTAATCGCCGTAATCGGATAATATTAGCGTATTTTATATATACCTAAATAAATACCTTAGGGGTAGCTATATACGATAGTTATTTATTATTATTAATACCTCTATATAACTTATTATAATTATTACTAGCGTATTATAGTTTTAAGCTTATAAGGTCCTTTTAAAACCTAGAATAATCGTAATTAATTACCGCTATAGCTCGTTTACCGCCTTAAAAAAATAAGTATTAATAGTATTAATAGCGTTAGTAACTAAAAATAAACTTATAACTCCGTAGTCGGGGGAAAAATACTATAAACTATAATTATAGGTCGTAATTACGATTATAACTCCTACTACTAAAATAGCTATTAAAGCTATTTACCCCTATTCTCTTATATAAAGTAATAGCGAGTTAAATTTTAAATATATTATTCTTTAAGCTTTCAGCCTCGTTATCTAGAATAATTATAATAATAATAATTATTAAAACAAAAATAAAACTTAGAGTAACTTAAGGTTAAACCTCTTTATTTAATTACTAAATAGTAATATACCCTCTAAAGACTTTAGCTCCGTACCTTTCGGTAGATTAAATAAATAGTCGACTACCTCTATAATAAGGTATATATATATAACGATAAAAAAGATATTAATACCTCGTATATATACCGTTATCGATCCGACTTTTTAGCTAGCTCTAGCTATTTTAAATTAATACTAGAACCGCCTAGTAATACTAAGCTATTCGGCTTTATACCTAGATTACCGTTAGTATATCGGTATTCGTAAAAGTTATTTAGGTATTTATTAAGGTCGAAACCTTAAATTTAATAAAAGACTTTATTAAATAGAAGTAGGATATATATAATAACTTTAATATAATAGATTTATAGGAATACCTCGAAGATCTACCTATTCTAGTCCTAGAACTAGACGTAGGTAAGCCTAACTACGATATCGATACTACGTATTAATAGTTTACCGATAATAAGATAATTTATAATATCCTTCGTTATACCGTCGCCCCTATAACCTACGCTAAAATTAAGAGCGATAAGGTCGCTATTATAGCCTAGACGATTATTATAAACGAATTTAAATTTTGTAGCTCCGGTTACTTATATAAGGTATTAATTAAACTTAATTAATTTACTACTAGTTAATACGATAGTCCTAGCGACTATAATAGTAAATTCTAGGAGGCTTATAACGAGCTCTATAATTTTAACTACTTTAAATTTAATAATAACTTTATAGTCTAGTAGTTCTACCGAAACCTTAGCTCTAATTATTAACGCTATTATAAAATATTCGCTAAGGACTACGACCTATTTAATACCGATAGTACTATTAAGACTACCCTAAATATAGCGATTTCTCGATTCCGTAATACGCTATACTTATAGGCTAGTAGTACTAGCTAGTTTATATTTACTATATATATTTTAACGCTATAATATATCTAAGGATTTAATTAGGAAGGAATTATCTAACCGTATTCTTACTACACTAACTTCGTTAGGCGGGTACGGTACTATACTATCTATAATAAACCCTAGTACGATAATCTTAGCTATAATAACTAGCGCGATCGTAACTAGCGCGGTCGACGTAGCCGCGGCGGTAGAGGCGGCGGTAGGGGTAATAATAATAATAATAATACTACTACTACTAAAGATAATAGTAATAATAATAGAAGCTAAAATAATAAAAGTAAGGACAATAAATCTAATAAGTCAAATAAGTACTAGAGGTCTAATATCGAAGGTAATTCAAATTTAACTTCGAATATAGAATATTACTACACCCTCGTAGGTATTATAACCGATATTTCCAAACTTTAAGTTCTAGATATTAATACTACCGTTTATATTAATTATAATTACTCTACTTTTATAGAGTATACTAAGCTTAAAGGCGCTAATAGTATCAGCGGCTTTAGGGGCGGCCTAGCGCTATATAATAACGGCGTTATTCGGCTACTATATTTAGGCGATAAAGGCGTATAATACCTCAAGGTTAATAATATTATATATATTCTTAATAGGGGTTTTAATCTTATTTCCTACGCTAAACTTTAATAAACTAGTTACTCTTTAGACTTTATTTCTAAAGGGATCTTTATCGGATCCAAAGGAATTATTATAATCTTATAGGACTATAACCTCTACGTTCTATATATAAATTAATAGTAGTTAGTACTAGCTACTATTAATACTAAAGCCCTAACCTAATAGTATAAGAGACTCGGTTATTTAAGGAAAGATAACGTAGTACGGTTATTTAAAATAACTAATAATATCGACCTATTAAAAGTTAAAAGCGATAACGGCTATAAGACCTATAGCCTTATAAAGATATATATTTATTCGTATAAACGTAGCCTACGAAAGGGCCGTTTCGAATATAATATTATTTATAATAATATCATTAATCTTAGGGCCTATAACTTCGGCTTTATAATTACCTACATTAACGATAAACTTAAATATAACTACTATTATTTTATACCTAATAAAATAGGTATATTTAGCGCCTTTTATAATTATAGGTTCGTAAAAGAATATAGCGACTACCGTATTTATTATTTCTATATTAATAAAAATCCTATATACACTAATAGGGCGTTCGCCGATTATCGGTATAAATATAATATTATTTAGAGTTACTCTATCCCTAGGAACCCTTAAATAAATAATATATTAAAACGCGTTAATTAAACCCTATTTTAGAAAGTATATACCCTATTAAATAATTACGGCCTAATAAAATACTAATTTTAGAGTTTATCTCGACTATAAACTAGCTCCGAAATCGGTCTTTTATTATTATAATAAATATTACGCCCTGTAAAGGCTCTACTAGAATATATCCTAATTTATTATATTTATATAATATTAATTAAATCGGCCTATATTAGGACTATTATATTATAGGTAAAAACTAGTAGAAATTTACCTAGCGTAATACTAAAGGCGCCTTTATTAAATACGAGGGTAACTATTTTTATCGAATATTAATATTTATAAATAAAATACTCCGCTTTATTTAAATTTAATAAACCGAGGAGCGCTATATTAAAAATAAATATATTATAATATAAATACCGCTAGTTAATAAAATCTCTAGAATAATTCCCCGTTAAAGGGGCGATATTATAATAAAATATAAAAGTACCTTAAACCTATATAAACCTCCTATTAATATAGAATCAAATATCGATAATTATAAGTATAGTAGTAGTAGCTTTAAGTTTATTATAGCCCCCCTATAACGACCTATTAAACGCGTTATCTCGTTACGGTTATTAAAGCTAAAAATTAATATACCTAACTCTAGCCTATAGGCGCTATAGTTATTAACTATAAGCGACGTATTATCGTGAGTAATAATACTAAAGTCCTCGAGCTCTAATTTATTAGACGATATAAATCCGGTTTAATATCCCCCCGCCTCCGCCTCGCCCGCGATATTAATAAAGGTATTTAATAGGTATTTAGAATTATACGAACCTACCCTCTCCCCCGACCTAATAGTACTACTATTTAAGGCGCTACTATATAAACTATATAAATTTAAAATATATAAAGAATTTATAGTTAATACCCTAAATAAAATATACTAGTAATTTAATATAAAGGCCGAAATCGATTTACTCCTAATTAATAGTATCTAGATACTAGTTAACCTACCCTATAATCAAAAAATCCTTCGCGGTAAATAGGTTTATAAATTTAAATATAGTATTATTAGCGAGGTAACTCGTTATAAAGCCCATTAAGTTATATATATATTAATAAAGCGGTGAGCCCGTATTCTACCGAAAAAGACGGAAAAGGCGCTTAGATTTATTTAGCTCATATACTAGCCCTAGAGATCGATTTGACACCGGAGTTACTAAATGCGCATTTAGTACCTCGACTTATTTTGAATAATTTTGAATAAATTAGAATAAACTAGTCTAAGTAGTACCGGTTTATAATTAGATATATATAGTTATAAGTGAATTATAAAGTCTATAATACCGCGCTAGCTTAGGGGGTATTACGCGCGTTTATAGTTTTCGTGAATCGACGTAATTTAAAATCTAAATTAAATTAGCGTAGTTATAGCGCTCTATATAGCCTTAGCGAGCTACCCGGCGCTAGTAGAAAATCACGGATTTAAAATCTTAAATCCGAAGTTACTATTTTTAGGATTTTTTTTGAAATAATTTTTTTTTTATCTAATATTCTCTTTTTATTATCTTTCCGCCTAAAGTAGTAAAAGACGTATTTAGTACCTCGACTTTCTCGTGCGGTCTCCCGCTTTGCCGATGTAGCTTTAAATCACGATATAGAATCGATTTTAACGAGATATTTACCTTAGTAGTTAAACCTATAAATTATAAAGTATTATTTATTATTATAACTATTTACGACCTAAAGTTTAAATAAATAAATATATAGACTATTTTCTTATACGGCCTAATTAATAATGAAATCTACGTCGAATAACTTATTAATTTTAATAATAATTTAGGTTATATATACTTCCTAAAATATACTCTATATAAATTTAAATAATCCCTTTAAATATAATATATTATTTTTACGATCTTTTTAGTTAAGCTAGGCTTTATACCCTTAAGTACTAACTTTAATATATTTCTTAACTATAAGATATAACTAATAATTATATTATATATCGACGATATATTGATTATTAACGCCGGTAAAGATATTATTATTTAATTAAAATAACGTCTAAATAATAAATATAGAATATCTTATCGAGGCTACGCAAGTGTCTAACTAGTAGTTAAGTTACTCTTAGTTAGGATTTAAGTTTATTTAAGTAAAATTATTAATTTAAATTAATTATATTTCAACTACTTAATGAGATTAACTATATATTATAATAAATAGTCTAAAAGATAGTAGTTTTTCTAAACGCCTATACTAACCTTACTAAATTTGAATTATAAATTTATTTGATATAAACAGCCTGTTAATAGCCTATTAAACGACGGTTAGTAGATTATTAACTAAATATTTAGTAAATTTCTTTTTTAAAATATTAATTAGCGCTAGGATTATTATTAATAATTTATTAATATAAGATTTACTACGCCTTAAGCCTAGGTTAAAATCTAACTCTATATTCATATAATTTTAATAGGTTATAATAAAGCTATTAAAAAGTTCTTTAATATAACTATAATGATTTATTACTTTATAATAATTTATAATAAAGTCTATATCGCTACTACACGTGTACTAGAGATAATTATATTATTCAAATTCGTATACTATTTAAGAAGGAGAAGCGATAGAGTAAAACTTAATAAAATACTATATAGTATAGTAAACGTAATATTAGGATAAAGAATATAATTAATTATAAAGATAAAAGGGGCGAATTCTTAGTAGTAATATTATACTCCGTAGCGTAATAAATAATATAGAGAAAATAATATATATAGATAAGGAGAATAGCCATCTTAAGCGCTAGCTAGATTATATAGTATTTAATTATTTATAAATATATCTCGACTTCTAGCTCCGCCTTTTATTATCGAGCCTAGTATATATAGCGGTAAATAAATAAAAGACTTTATAACGAAGTACTCGGTATTTAAAAGGAGTTATTTATATAGGAGTTATATTTAAGATAGTCGCGGTTAAGTTAATCGCGGTCGAGGGTATTCTAGTATTCCGTTTATAATAATAATTTAATTAATACTCGCCTTAAGTTTTTAATAGAGGTCTTTTATTTACTAGAATCGAATCGAATCCTAAATATTATAATAATGGAATAACGCCTAGTTATATATATCTACTAGCCGATTTAACCCCTCTATTAAATTATAAACTAGATTATTTAATAGAAGTTTAAGAAGAGGAGGGAGAATTAATACCTTAAAAATACCGGGATATAAATATTTATCTAGTAGTCCTCGGAAAATAACGGCCTAAAATATTATTAAAATAATAATTAAAAAAGGGGGGAGAGAGACTAATATAGAAAATAACTTAATATAAAAAAGTATTGATTCTTAATCCTATAGCTTTACCTAAATAGTCGGTTTATAATTATAGGATTATAATTATATTTATCTTTTATTTTGGACTAAGTTTTAGTAATATAATTTCTTCGGGCCTTATTCTTTTTAAAGGAGTATATATCTCCGCTTTTATATTATTTATATTATAACCGTAACTATTATAGGTTATCGATAAGTTATATTTATTAATAGGAGGTTATTACGTAGTAGTAGAAAAGGGAAAAAGCTCCTAATATAATTAATAGGATTAGATTTTTAGAGGAGTCTAGGGTAGTACCTAGATTACTTATTTAATATATAATCTTAATTTATATAGAAAAGGTTTAATAATATCTAGTAAAGATATTAGATAGTTAGATAATCTTTTTTATATAACTAGATTAATTATTAGATAGTTACTATCGCTATTTTACGAGCAGTAGAGGAATTATAGTATTTGAATTTTAAATATTTAATTACTTTTATATACTACTAGATTATCTCGCTATTAGGGCTATATATATCTATATATATTCTAGTAAATATATTTTTCCAGAACTTTTTTTCGTTTATAGTTTACTATTTTATAATAATTAAATCCGATAGAGTTAAAGGAGCTTCCCTCTAATCTCCTCTATTAATATAAATACCTATTCTTTATTATAAATACTTAGTTATAGTTAATTAAAGCGGTCGGGGGAGGTTTAAATCAAGGTTAATAAATTTATACTTTCGGTATATAATAGTTATACGCTATATACTAATACTTTCTAATTATAATATACTGGTATAATTATATATAAAATACTCTAGTATATTTATAATATTAGGATATCGGCTAGGTACTAAGGAGATGGATTTTTTTTATATTAAAACTCTACGAAATTAGAGTTAAGACTCTACGGCGCCACCCGTAGAGCCTAGGCTTAGTATTTAATATAGTATTTAGTATAGCTTTACTAAATATCTCTAATATAATATTATTTCGATATATAATATAAATCCTACGACGTTAAAATCTAATAGCGAAAGGTTACGAAATTAAAAATAAGATTTAAATATACCGCGGCCATAATATTATTAAGCTATATAAATTAGATATTATATTCCTAGTATAATAGTAGAATTAGCCCTCCCCGCTCTAACTTCTTTCTATTATTATTTTATAAGATCCGATTAACGGGTAAGATATAGTATTTTTTATAATTAATATAAGGGAGCCTAACGATTCTTTCTTCGTTTAATATTTAAAGTAAAGGTATTTATAGAATATTATTAAACTTATATTCTTTAAAGCCTTTTATAAAGGTAACGCGTATAAGAAGTCGAAGTCTCTCTTTTTTTAATTTATATAAGAAAACGCCGTTTAAATAAGCTAGCTAGGTAGTATTAATACTATTATAAAGTAACTATATATCCTTAGACTTAAGACTAATAAAATCGTTTATTTTAAAAATAATTCGATACTCTAACGCCCTATAATATAGATGAATTAATATAAGTAACGGCGTAGATTTAGTAAAAATAAAAAAATAAGAGTACTAGAAAAATGAATTATAAAGAAAGATAAATTAGAAGAGATATTAAATAAAAAAATAAAATAAAATAAAAAAGACGTATAATAAAAACTAAATAAAGGAACGAAATAAAGAATGAATTATAAAAGTCTAATTTAATAAAGCTATTATAGTACTATAGAAAATCGTAATTTATTTATCTATAAAGGCTAACTTCTAATATTATTATATACTACGATCACGAAGAAAGATTATACTCGGTTCGTTATAATTATTTTCGTACGCCTTTTATAATATTAGATAGAAAGAATTATTAAAGACTAGTCACTCTAGTTATAAAGGTTATTATAGTTTATTATATATATAAAAGCGATCTAAATATAATAGGCCGACTAGATTCTTATATACACTATCTCTAGGTATTATAAATCGCGATTTGTTTTATTTATCTTCTCGCGAATTATACCTCTCGGAGTATAGTAGTAATATATTAAATAGTACTAGGTATTTCTGATTAATTTCGTATATTATCGATATAATATTAGGCTCGGTATAGATAAAAGCCCCGGTAAAGATAAATCTAATAATTTAATATATAGTAACCTCTTTAGTTATAAATACTTTAGTAATATCGCGATAATTAATATAAAGAATATTAACTTTAAAACGTCTAGATAAAAATTAATAATTAAAGATATAGAAAATCTTAAATAAAAATTAAACCTATATTTATCTTTACTAATAAATATAACTAGATTATTTAGAGTAGTATATTTAAAAGCGACGTCCTCGAAATATAAGCCGGTATATATATTCGGACGATTTATAAAGCTACGATATATACGCGCCTTTTTCGAAATCTTGCCTCTATATATCTTAAAAGTCTCTTTTAAGGCGTTATACTCGCTTTTCTTTAATTATTGTAGCTTAATATACCCGTAGCCTATACTAGTCTCTAAAGTATCGTTTTTATTAATAATTAATACCGTGTAAAAAAAGATTAGTACTTTGCTTTTCTTAAAATCTAATAACGATACTAGCGCTATATATTAAAATAATCTTTAAAATAATTTTCGCGCCTTAATTATAGAAATATATAATTAAGCTCTCTAATCTAGTATTATATTTAAAGATAATATTCTTATATTTAATTATATTATTAATACGAAGTAGTAGATTATATAATTAACTACTCGAAGTTTATAGGCGGGGACTATTATCTCTTTAATAATTTTAATAAATAATAGTTAAACCCATTAACTTTATAACTAGATACGGAGAAGAATAATCGTAATTATTAAAAGTCGCGTAGACTCCTATATACGATAGCTTTATAGATATTTTATTAATAATTATAGCCGACCCTAACTAGGTAGGAACGGGAAATATCTAAACTCTATAATATATATAATTTTTCCGTTATTAGTTAAAATAGTATCGACTAGATAATACTATATTTATTTAGCGATACTAATTAATTTAGAGTATACTATATCCGTTAGCCGAGATCTAATAATATCTAATATTAATAAGATATTAATTAACGATATTTATTCTACTACTATACCTAGTCCCTTAAGGTATATAATACCGCGAGATAAATCTCCGGCTATAGCTCGCTCGCGAATAACTCTATAATAATAACGCGTATTAATAACTATATTAAAAGTAAGGTCTTCCTTTTATATTTTCGTAACTAAATATTTTTTATAACTACGATTAAATAATACGCTACCGAATCTAGAATTTTCCTACTATTACTTTATATTATCGATATATATAAGGGTGAATACACAAAGCTATATCTATATATTATTAATATCAATAATTATTTCTTTCTCTAGTATTAATAGACTGGGCTTTAAGACTTTAATTATATTTTTAAATTTAGCTATATATAACCCTAAATATAAGAGTAAAATATTTATACGGCGTTTTCGTTCTCGCTAAGATATCTCTATTATAGTTATATAGATTCCTAGAATCGACCTATATATATTACGAAAAAGGCTAAAAGTATCGATGAAATTTAATAGCGGTATCGAAATATAAATACCTTTAGATAGCTGAATAAGATATTAATATCTATAAGTTACTAATTCTGAATACTCTCTATAGGTTATTAAGAGTTATAGCGCGCGAGTTAACTTATCTCGATATTTATAAATATTTCGTATAATAAATTACTCTACGTATTTAGTTAATTAACTCTTCTTTATAGAATCTAACCCTTAGTATTTATAGTCGAATTAAATATTCTTCTTAAATAATAAAATCTAGTTTTTATATAACTATTTAAACTTCTTATTAAATAAAAAGTATTCTTCGCTCTAAATACCTAATACTAATAAATAATTATTATTTATAAACTTAAAGTCTACGATATTAACTAGAGGATTAACTACGAATTAGATCGTTCCTCGTTTAATAGTTTTATTAGTATAATTTTTTCTAATAATAAAGATACGACTAAGATACTTTTTATTAAGACGATATCGGTATTTCTCTTTTTTATAGATATAATAAACATAATCTAAAGGGAAAATAATAGTCGAGTAATTATTAATTATAGTATATTTACTAGAGTAGGCTCGAATAGAATAAGCCTATATATATAAATAGAAAAGTTCCGATAATATATTTATAAAATATACTATACCTCTATATACTTCAGCGGCGATAATATTTAACGATAACGCGGTTTTAAATAAATTTATAGGATTAAAAAAATAAAGAGCTTTTATAGACGGTTTATCCTCGTCTTAACCTTATAGCCCTTAGGTTAATAAATACTCTATATTAATAAATAACTCTTATTTTCGTAGTTATATCCGTAGTAGTTATTTAGTAATATACTTTTTAATAGTAGAGACTATACGAGGTAGCTCTTTTAGATATCGAATATTATTAATTAATATGAAAACTTCGAGTAAACTCTAGTAGTTATATTTTATAATATTAGAAATTTAGTACTATAGGCCAAATACTATCGCGAAATTATTTAGTTTAAATTACGTACTCGCTTTTTTATAAGGTATCTCCTTAGAGAGATTAGTAGTAGAAGAGCGACGTAACGATAATAGTATATTAGTATTACCGTTATTAATAGATAATAAAACTAGTTTATTAAAGTTATCGACGAAGTCTTAAATAGGTAATTCGGGTAAAAATAAGATCTTTAATATCTCTAGAGGTACTAGCTTATTAAGATTATTTTAATAATTAAGAAATTTATATATAAGGTCAAATTCTTCGATACTATTAATAAATTCGAATAAAGAATTAATAATACCGATTATATCTTAAAAAATTAGCGAATTAGATTATTCTTAAATATATAATATGGACTAATTTATTTACCTACTTTTATAATATTATCGAGAATAACGGGATACTTATAGACTGTATCCTAGTTAAGAAACGTTAATAACTACTCTTCTCTAAGTACTAATTATTTTAATATATTATTAAATTCTTATTTAAAACGCGCTCGTTTTAAACCTTTCGTAATTCGAATCTATCGAAGGTTTATATTTATTAATAGTTTCTTATAGTTATTTAGTAATTACTAAGGCTGAGGTATAAGTACGCGAGGTATAATAGGATCAGAATTAAAATTACCTTTAGGAATTAGACTTTGGCTCTTTAGAAAAATATTATATTATTAGGTATTAGTATCTAATAAAGGGACTATAACTTATATTTATTAAAGTTTACTACTAGATAATTACTATCGCGTATTCTACCGCCGGCGGAAACTATATAGTTTTTTATCTCTACCTAAATTATACTTCCCTAGCTTCTTTAGCTTCTCTAATAAAATACTATATAATATCGTATTCCTAAAGATTTCTTTCTTCTAGGCGAAGATATTTTAGTTTTACTCTCTTTTATAAAGTTAAAGAGGTTACCCTCCTCCGTATTTAGTTTATATAGCCGACTATATAGAGTTAGGGTAATTTAGGTAGGAGAGATAACGGAGAGAGCTAGCTTCGGTATTTATTATTACAATTATTATACCTATAGTATAGCGCTGGCTTATAGTTATTCTAGGACTTATATATAGTATTTCTAATTATAATATAAGAGTATAAGTACTATATATTACGTTATGGATAATTTATATATAGGCGATATTATAGCTAGCTAGTAACGGAGAGAAAAAAACCTTAAATATTACAGGGCTAATAGGGCTAAGACTAGCTCGGTTAATTTCCCCGCCTAGTACCGCCTATTATTCGTATTTTTATTTCTCTAAGGTATTGCGCTAGAGATTCTATTACTATTTTAAATATTAATTAAACTCTTTTTCTATATTATATATATATTTTCTTTAAATAGTTATAATAGACCGAAGAAAACTATTAAAGAAGAGTATATATAATTAGTTTAAATTAACCGTTACCCCGCGATATATAAAGTTTATATTGGATTCCTAGCCTATAACCTAGGTACCTATTAGAAAGAGAAAGATACTAGATAAAACTTTTATACTAAACCTACGTTTATCTCGCCGTTATAGTATAAGCGGAGCGAGTAATCGGTCTATATTAAAAGATAGAGGCCTAAAAACTAATAAAACTATAAGTTTTCTCTTTTTATAATACCCTGTATACGATACCTTATATATATCTAATATTAATCCTTATTTTAGAGCTTTAGAACCGTAAGGGGCGACGAGGAAATAATTATTAATAAAGTTATTAAGGGTAGACTATAAGATACGAGTAGTAATAATAATTAGGAGAATCCGGCCTATAATAGTAATAATTTAATATATAAGAATAGAGATATTAACCTAGATTAAGAAGAATTCGAGAGCGATTACAACTCCGAGTTAAATAAAGTTTTATAGGTAGCGGCTAGTATAAAGGTTATTAAATTCAAATCTAAATCTAAATCTAGTACTCGATAATTTAGTAAGGAAAAACGGGTTAATAGTATCGCCGCTAGAATTAAGGATCGATTGTCGAAATATATAATAAATATAAAAGTTAATCTCGTAGAACTATAAGAAAATCAGCGGTTAGAGATACTTTATAGATTTAATATTTACGATAGCTATATAAACGTCTAATTAAGTAAATTTAAGGCGGTAACCTTAGTATTAAGGAATAAGAATAAATTACTTTAATATTATAATTATTATAGAATATATCGAATTAGAAGACTAGGTTTATTAATTATATAATTATAAGTTTCTCTTTATTTATTAGAGTTATTCGCTAATACCTTAAAGGATAAGGTAAAAGAGTGGATCGAGAAAGATATTATAGGTTTATTTAAACCTTATTATAATATAAAGATATTAATTAATATTATAAGAGTATATTACTCTCCGTTAAATTTCGATTATATATTTAATTTTACTCGATAGTGCGCCGATATTATAAAGATAAATAAAGATAAGTATTAATATTTCTACTTTAAATATTTGTACCCTTTTTCTATTTATTTAATAGTTATTATTAATTATATAAGAAGCCGTTTTTACTATATTTATTATAAAAGTAAAGTTATATCTAGATTAGAAAGCCGACCCTAACGCGCTAGCGAAGTTATATTATACTCGGGATAAGTTAATAACCTAGTTTAATAAAATGACTAAATTACCTTAATACGAGTATACTCTTAATTAGTTTATACGTATAACACTTAAAGGCCGCCGTTATAGTATAGATATTACTAGTAATATAATTCCTAATCTAGATAAAGATAACGAATATTTTTTCGCTAGTACGCCTCCGCCTTTTTCTCTACCGCCTCTTTAACTGGCTTAAAGATTAAGAAAATCTTCGGTATATTATTAATCGATCTCGACGGGCTATATAGGATTATATTTATAATCTATAGGAGTAGTTAGAGCTAGTGCTTTTAAATTTATATAATTTATATAATTTTATTTATATAATTTACGAGTAGATAATACTTTTTTATAGATATATAATTCTGAGCTTCGATATAAGTTTAATTACGAGTTAAGATTTTATACCTAGGGGAGGCCTTTATACTATTTACTATAGTATCTATATTATACCCTATATAGTAAGTCGAATTAATTCTAATATTACCTATTATAATCTACCGTTTACTACTAATAATAATATAGTACTGAAATATAGTATTAATAATATAGTGTTTAAGTATAGGACTATATTATAGTACCGATTTATACGGTTAGAAAATATAGTAGAGGATTAATTAAGATCGATAATAAGGTACTAAAGGTAGTTACTAATCTTATAGAGTTTAAGATATAATACTAGAAATAGTAGAGAATAGAGTATTAAGGGAATAAAGTACTAGGGAACGAAGTATAGAAGACTAGAGTATTAAAGATAAAGTATTATATACCGCTAATAGTAAACTATTAAAAAAGTTCTATTTATATATAGTACTATCCTCTATTATTTACTATTAACGATATATATCTAGAAATATAATACTAGAAATACACTAGGTCCTGATAATATTCTTGAATATATATCGTTAATATCGTCATCTTTAAATCCTATCCTTAGAATCGTATTATTAAGATTATATTCTTATATTTAATGAAAGACGTAGTATTAATATTATTTTTATTATTTTTTATTAACGCTTTATTAATAAGTTCTTGACAGCCTATTGATTAATCTTCAGTAAAGATTAATTATATCATTTCTTATAAAAGCTTCGTATAAGTTAACTAGAAATTAAATAAAAATTAAATTAAAAAAAGGAGTGCGAAACTTTGATATTTTATTAATAACTCATTAACCTCCTATTATCTTTATATTAATATAAGTTCAACCTCTGATTTTTAGTAATAACTAAGTACTAATCAATAATAAATCCCGTCGTAGTCATAGGATATGAGAGCGACGCTAAGGTAATTAACTTTAACTTTATTACACACTATTTTAATTTTAAAGTATCGTATAATCGCCCGAATTATATATTATTCTTTAGTTAGGAAATATACCTAGAGCGGGTATTTAAAGATTATAATATATATAATATTAGAGCTAAAGTTATAGGAGTCCTTATAGACTTTATAATTAAATTTATACCGGCCGATAAAAGATATTAAATTAAGTTTATTTTTTTTATTATCTACTAGTTAACTGTTAGCTTATTAATATATACTATAATAAATACACGGCCTAATATCGTTTACGCGGTATTAATAGTAAATCGTTATATTTCTAACCCCGATAAATCTTATTAGGCGGTTATAAAATGTATTTTCTATTATTTATATAATATATTAAACTTAAAGTTAGTTTTTTAAGGTTAACTCGCCTTATTAAAAGACTATATTAATACTAATTAGGCGGATAATTATAATATAAAGTATTCTCTACCTTTAATTATATATTTAATCTCGGTAATATAATTATTAACTAGTAATTTAACCGTTAACCGATTATTATTTTATTATTTTATAAAGCCGAATACGTGGGTTAGACCTAAATTATTAAAGAAATTATCTAATTTAAAAGATTACTTAAATAATTAATATTTATTATATATATATTTTATTCCGGTAGAGATTTAAACTAGTATATATTAATAGTACTCGTTATTATATTATTTATACTAGCCGCCTACTCCGCTCTACTAACCTATTTTACGTTTATAATAATTATCTTTTATAATAACTAGGGTATTATAGCCCTAGCTAAAAACCTTTAAAATTATAAACGTATTAAATATATTATAATCTAGTACTATTTCTAGTATAAAAAAGTCGTAGTAAACGAAATCGAGTTCCGTTATATTTCGATTATAAAATAAATTATTAACGGCCTAATTAAAGCCCTTTCTAAAATTAAATTTAATATCTTTTATATAACTCTACGCTTGTAATAATTACTCTTTATAAATACTTATTAACACTTTTATAAGAGTTTATTTACACTTTTATAAGAGTTATTCTATACCTATAAACGTTAAAACGCGGCTTTACGGGCCTATTCGGAGGCTCTACGGCCTAGGTTTTAATAACCTAGTTAGTAATAAGTATTAATATTTAAATCGATATTAATTAATAACTACTATACCGAATATTATTAAACTTTCAGGGCCTTATCTAAGGCCCTTATAAAGTATACTCTCTAAATTTTAGTTAAATCGCGTCCGTATATATAGCGGTATATCCTAATTCGCTCTAGGCACGTTTGGGCTATACGCGGCGATAATAATATTATTTTATAATTTATCGTTCTTATTTAGCCCTCCTGTAATCTTTATTAATAAATATATATATCGCTAGAATATCTCTTAAATATCCGTTATAGCTATATATCGTTATACCCGTAGTCTTTAACGCGGTCTCTATAATATCCTAGGCGGTTTTAATACTTTTAATAATCGCTTCCCCGTAGAACCCCATAATATCGGATTATTTTTAATAATCTTTTCATAGTATTTGTATCGTTTATTAATACTCCGACCTAGTTATTATTTAAATTTAGCGTGTATAGGTTAACTATTAAATAATATTTTTAAAATACCGTATTTTATTAAAAAACGGAATTTTTCCTTTTTAGCCTCTACCGACGTAAATTGGCCCTATAGTTTAGCCTCTACCGACGTGGTTTAGCCTTATAGCTTGGCCCCTATTAATTATAACTTAGGCCTATAGTTTAGCTTCTATAAATTATAATTTTGGCCTCTATAACCCATTATAACGACCCTAAAATAGGGGGAATACGGGGCTATTTTGGAGACTTCTTAATAAAGGATTTCGTTCGAGTAGGAGTATTGGACAATAGGAGTATAAGATTATTTAATAACTATTAACTAAATAGATACTTAGTAATACTTAGTATTAGGGTCTTATATATATATTCGCTCTTATCCTCTATAGACAATCAATTAAGAAGTATTTCTACTTATCCTATATTCAATAATAACGCTATAGGTCTTATAGCCGTTATCGCCCTTAATTTTTAATAAGTCGATATCGCTAGTTATTTTAGATAACCGTACTACGTTATCTTTCCCTAAATAACCGAGTCTCTCGTATTATTAAGTTAGAGCTTTAGTATTAATAATAACTAATATAAAAAATTATTAATTCATATATAGAATATAGAGGTTATAATTCTATAGTATTATAATAATTTCTTTAGATCCGATAAAGATCCTCTTTAAATAAAACTTAAAAAGTAACTAGCTCGTTAAAGTTTAATGTAAAAAATCAAGTTGAAGCCGCTATTAGGAATATATATAACGTTATTAACCTTAAAATACTATATATCTTTATCGCCTAAATATAATAACCGAATAACTCCGTTATTATATAGCGTTAGGCCGCCCTTAAAGTCGTGAATATTATTAGCGCCTTTAAACTTAATATATTTTATAAAAATAAAGCGATTATAACTAATATAAATAATAGTACTAGTATCTAGAACCTAGAGTTTAGAAATATCGGTTATAATACCTACAAGGGCGTAGTAACGTTTTATATTCGAAATGAAATTTAAGTTACCTTCGGTATTAAACCTCTAGCGTTTATTTAACTTATTAGATTTATCGTCCCATCGGTAAATCTTAAAAGTAAATATTAGTATACTCTGAGCGCTATCAGCCCTATTAGAAAGCCGTCTACGGGTTTATACTGAAACTCTATATTAAATACCGACCCGAGGTTTAATAGGATTAGTAAATCAGGGGTCCCGGTAGGGTCCTATTAATAAATAATACTTATTATTAGTAGGTTTAGTAACTCGATAAATAATTAGTAATTTAAATATTAGACGAATAGGCCTATTATATACCCTATAATATACGTATATATATGCGTATTAGTATGCGTTATAGTATGGGCTATAATATAGGCCATAGTATACTCTATAATATACGTAATAGCGTGCGCAGCTTACGTATACCATTAAATAATATACGAATAGTATACGTAAAGATATCCTAAATAGTATATAATATACGCCCCTCGTAGTAGTCTCTAAAACATTAGACGAAAGCCCCTTATAGTATATTTAATTATAGTATACACTAAGGCATACGCCATAGTATATAATATATTATGATATTTATATATATATACTCCCCGGATATGCCCGGGTGACGCCCCCGCGAGAATTTTCGTTAAAACTTATTATTCCGGGCCCGGTAGGTCGTGTTAAAATTGTAGAAGAACACTTGATTATTCTATGGAACTATGGGAATACGCAAGACTATATATTATAAAGGATCTATATGCAGATCCTAGATCACGTGACTCACGTGACTGAGTCACGTGATATACTAAGCCTTAGTATATTTTAATACTCTTACTCGAATACTATTTTTATAGAAAAGTGAACGCCGGGTAGCTATAGTGAGTAACTCCTATATAATGAAAATCCCGTCTACCTATATAAAACATTCCTAATTTTAACAAAATACGGTTATTTAAAATTTTTATTTAATATATAATATATATACACTATTCATGAGTTAAAATATAGTCGTATAGACTATATAGGCGAATACGATACTATAAATAGATTATTATAGTTAAGCGGGATATAGATAAGTCCCGATAATAATACTACGAGAAACGTTATTATAGGGGGTAGCTATAGGCGCTAAGCGCCTATACGAATAAGGTATTATAATATTTATTTATAAATAATATAAGCGAATCCTTAAAGGCGTTAATTCTAGAGACTCTAGAATAGGGGCTTTAGGTACCTAAAGAATAACTAAATCTAAATAATAATATAAAGAATATAGCGGTATGGCTCTAGGGGTATATAGCCGTTATTACTATACTATAGGCTATCCACCCTATAGTATATTTAAATAAATACGAGTTAGGTTAGAAGTATGAATTACCTAGGGCGTAATTAATCGAAATCTTAACCTATATCAACCTCATAATTATAGAGAATAAGGTATTTACCGTAGCCTTTAGGGTTAATAAAGATAGCGGTACCCTAGTAGTACTATATATCTATAGGCTAGGTACCGGTACCGACTCATAACTTAATTTAGGTAGTAAAGAGAGTTAAATAATTAATAACTCGGGGTACCTACCTACGGAGTTTATTATAATAGTCGCGCCCTTTAGGATCTAGTAGGTCCTTAGACTAGTTAGCTTTATTATCCCTTATAAGGAATAATAGAGGGCGAGGATATATATATATTAACGTAAGAGATTATATATATATTAGGAATTCGGATAACTTAGTTACTAAAATATCGCTATAAAGTTTGGAAGGATCTAGGGCTATACTAGGTATTAATAGGTTTAAAATAACTATAACTTTTAATACCGGCGGTTAAATTTTAAACTTTTATTATAGTAATAATAGGGATTAAATATACGAAGGAGGTAGGATATTTAGAATTTTATACTATATATTAAATATAAAGTAGTAGTAGTAAATAGGTAGTGACTAGGGACCTACTACCTAATTTTAATATAATTAAGAATAAAATATAACGGAAACGGGAGCTAGGCTAGGTACCCGCTAGTTTTAATAATATACCCGCGGTTTTAGTAATATTCTAGTTATATTATAATAACTAGATAAACTCCTAGGGAGCCTCTAGGCCTAGGGCTTAACGGAATATATTAAATTTATCCTTATTTAAAATCTTTATAAGACCGTCGGCTATTTATTTATTGGTCGGGATATATTTTAAGACGATTTAACTATTAACGACCTTTTCCCGAATAAAATATTAATTAATATTAATATATTTACTTCGGGTATGAAACTGGGGGTTCTTTATAAAGGTTATAATACCCTAATTATTATAGTAGATAATTATAGCTTATATAATGGTTTCGGATAACTAGGTAAATAAATTCCGTAGCTAGATAACTTCCTTAAAAACCTGAGTCTACCTAATATATTTAGCCTTATAGGTTAATAACGCGACCGTAGGCTAACGCTTTAAGGACTAGTTAATAGTACCGCTACCGGTATTAAATATATATCCCAAGGTAGAATAATAGGTATTATACTCGCCTACCTAGTCGGTATTAATATATCTAAATACCTAATTTAGGGGTCCTTTATATATAAGGCGGTAGGTAGCCTATAATAACTTTTAAATATCGAAAGATCCTTTTAATAATATTCTAATAAATATTAATTAGGTTTAATCTATACCGACTAATTATTAATACCGCGTATACTATATTAGGGCGAGTACCTAGTATAGTATATATAAAGAATCCTACTACGGATTAGTACCTAAGGCGGAATACCGCGGGAGTAATATAACTATCCTTTATTTTATAAAATTTAGTAGAGGTATCTATAAAGGTAAACTATAATTTATATTCTTATATATCGAATCTTTTTAGGACCTATTTCATATACCTAATTTAACTAAACCGTAGAGTCCTATTAGGACGGTCGCGTAAAATAACTATCCTTAAATAAAAAATATATGGGCCGAGGTCTTTTATCTAAAAGCGATTATCTAATTTTGATTTAATAAAATTAATATCGGCGATTTTTAGGTCGATAATAAAAAGATCGTCTATATAAATAATAATAATAATATTTATCCTAGGGTTAATAAAGATACTAAAGTCGGTATTAATTAATTCGAAACCTAGAGAGCGAAGGAATTTAATAAAGATCTTATATTATACTTTAAAGAATTATTTCAGCCTATATAAAACTCTTTTAAATTTATATATTAATAAATTTAGGCTCGCTCCTATAGGTTATTTTATAAAGAGTTCTTCCTTAATAGCCCTATATAAAAAAGCGGTTTTAATATCTATTTATTTAACGTCCTAATTATAGGTAGCTACTAGGGTAAAGATAACTTTATAATTTATTAATTTAACTACCGATATAAAGATTTTATAATAATTAAGATCTTTTTATTATTCGAAACCCCGTACTACCTAGCGTATCTTATATCGTAGGATCTCCCCTACTTTTAAGCCCCGTTTAAGAGTAAATATTTATTTACTAGTAAAAACTTTCCTTATAACTAGGAAGTTAACTAGCGATTATATATTATTTTAAATAAACGATTTCAGCTCCTTTTTTATCGCTAGTTATTATTCGGCTTTACGATTACCCTAAATAACCTCGTCGTAGGTCCTAGGCTTATAGGGCTCATTATTAATAACCTAAAAAAATAATATAAATAAATTAAATAAATCTAGCGATAGCGATCGATATTCTAATAAATCGAGATTAGGGTAATCCCTAATAACCCGATTAATAAATTCGATTTAAATAATTATAGTTAAGGAGTTACCGGCTAGTATATTACTAGAAAAGAAAATACTAGAAAAAGTAGAAAATAACGGAGTATTAAAGATACTAGAAGAAAATAGATTTAGTATAGGCGCCTTATTATCCTAAATAATATTAATAATAGTAGATTCGTTCTACTCCTCCCTTAGATTTATATATTATTAGTATTTAATAAGGGGATTAGGAGCTAATAAATCGCTATTTTAATTAAAGATATATCGAGGGCGCTTTTCTTAAATATAATAAAAACTTAAATAGATTATTTTCCCTATTATTAGGTTTTATAAACGGAAGATATAGTTCCCCTTATATTTTATAAGAAAGCACCGCGTGCTTTTATTAAGAAGTTTCTTTTATTTCCGATTTATAACCTAGGCTATTAAACCGATAATACGTAGGTAAAAGAGGTCCGGGCGTAGGCCCAAAAATACCTTAATCGGCGAAAGAGATAACCTAATAACGGGTTTATAAATAATAAAATAAGCGACTATTTAAACGAGCTTAAATTATAAACTATATAGGAGGCCGGAGCTAATAATTAAAGGATAAAGCCTAATTATTATAATATAACTAAAATACTCCGATTCACCGTTTTACTAGAGATTTCTAGGTATTATAAACTTATATATAATCCCTTTATCTTTTAAATAGTTTTAAAACTCTTTAGAGATATATTCGCTATTATTATTAATATATGAATAATAGATCTTCTAGTTATTACGCTTATATTTAGTTTTAAATCGTTTAAATAACCCGAATATTTGGCTTTTAAGTATTAATAGGTTAATTTCGGCGTATTTAATCTTATTATATCTTTAGGTTACGAAGTACCTATAGCCTCTAAACCCGATAAAAGTTAGCGGGCTAATTAGGTTACTATAAATAAAATCTAATAAAGACTTTCCCGGTTAATATTCGCTTTTATATAAGGCCGACTATTAGCGACCTATTATATAACTTTTATAAATATAATTATTATTAAATTTATAAGTAAAATCGACCCCTAAGGCGACTAAAGGTAATTTAATAACGTTTTATTACTCTATATAACCTATACGGGCATACTAGTATTATTTCGTAAAAGCGCGAGGAATACTATAAACATTTAAAGCCACTAGTAGTTATTATAAATCTAGAGCGAATAACCTATATATATAGTAGGCTATAATAATAGCGCCTTAAATAAATATTTAACCCTTTAATTTAAAGAGGTTAAATTTCGCTCCTATATCTAAAAGGTAGATTATAAATAATAAATTCACCCTTATATTAAATATATATAATATACCGGATATAAAAAGGGTGCGTTTAGCGTTATTAATATTATATTAAAATTTAATAATTCTAATATTATATAAAGTAGATATATAGCCTCTAATTCCTTTAACTTATAGGCCGGAATAAGGCCGTATACCGATAAAATGATACTAGTTCATAACCGAACTTCGGGTATATCCGCTATTAATAATATATAAATAAAAGATATTTATCTCTAAGGTAATCGTTATTAATATTAATATACCCCGAATAAAGTAATCGTCGGGCGGTTCTTTTAAGTAGGTTAAATTATTTATAAAATAAATAAAATTATCCTCCTCTATCTTAAATAGCTTTCGTTTTTTATTAACTAGGTAGGCCGTCTTTTCAGTTTTTATTTTAAATTTATCGGGCTTTTATTCCGGATATAGGCGCTAGTATTTAGTTTTAAGGTACTAATACTTCTTCCTTAATTCCTTATAAAAGTTATATATCTCGCGAGGCTTAATAGGCTTATTTCCTCCTTATCGAGGTTAACCTTTAATTATAATTATTATAACTAGGGTTTCCTATATAAATATTCGTTTTTATTTATTTATAATAACTAAAGCTACCTCTCTAAAGATATATATACTAGTACCGTAAAAAGTATAGGATTATATATATAATATCTAGAATATAGTATAGAGATCCCCTAGCCCCATAAAGTAAAGCTAGATTAATATATATTTAAAATAACTTAAACGATACCTTAAGATTAGCGATTACGATATTAATTTATTAAAATTATTTAGTATAATTAGTTATATCCTTAATAATACCACTACCTAAAGATATAATATATAGTTAATATATTAACTCGGTATAAATACTAGAGTTTTTAGGCTTAAAGTTTTTTATAACCCGATCTAGGATTTTATTTAATTAAATTAAATCTTTAATATTTTAGCGGCCGGTATATCCGAGTCGGTTTCGGATAACTATATATACTTTCGTATTAATTACGGAGCTTAGATTTTCCGGCCGGATATTATTAAAAATAAGGAAATTAGTAATACCCTTAAACTATTTAGGGTATTACTCTAGAGTATCGAGGATTATAATTAATATAAAAAGGAAACTACCGGTAGAAACCGACGGGGTTATTATATCTACTATAGTAATAATATACCTAAGGATTTAAAGGACGATAATATTAAAGATAAATCGGATAATAAAGATAAGGATAATAAGGATAAGGATATTATAAATATTCTAGGTCTAGTTCTAACTCTAAGGTTAAAAAGTTTAATATTATTTAATAATTTAAATAACTTAATATTAATACCTAAGTTAGAGTCTTCCGATAGAGGGTCTTCGGGGTCTTAATAGTCGCTATCGCGGTTATTATTATTATCGAAAATAATAGGATTAGCCCTAAAGTATTAAATAAGATAAGGGAAATATATATATATAGAGCGACGATAGGCTTTAATAACTAGGTTAAAATAAAAGACTAGATAAGGACTAGACGAGTTAGGATAAATTTAATATAATTTAAATATAAGACTTACTATCTTATTCATAGCGGGATTTACGGCTATTATATAGGCGTCTATCTCTAAGGATAATAACTACTAATAACGAATAATCACGGGGAAATAACGTAACTAACGGAGTTAAAACCCTAAATAGCCGGTTTACTACTAGATATAAATCTCTTCTAAGTACTCCTAATATAACTAATAATATTAATACCTTAAATAATCACTTTTTAGCTGAATATAAATATTTTCTAGACACTCCTAATATAATAATAATAATAAACCGTTAAGATTAATAGGATAGATAGGATCTATAGGGATCGATAATAGATCTAGGAATTAAAGAGCTTTTAAGGCTCGAAAGGAGGTTATTTATAAATAATTCTTAACGGAGTTAAAGATAGCTTTATAGAATTAAGAGGTAAAAGCTAGTAGAGAGTACCGTTAATATTAATAAAACTAATATAGGCCCTACTTTAATAGAAATAATACTTGGATAATTAATACTATCGTCGTTAATAATAGTAAATCTCTACGTAGTATTAATGTTTTTCTTAGAAATAGGCGTTATTCTAGGGGCTAGTTAGCGGGCAAAGTCCTAATTAATTATAAAGATAATAAACTATAATTAAGCCTATTCGTCCTAACTTCTTACTAGATTTTATATTATATACCCCGACGACCGGTAACTATTATCTAATAAGCTTACTCATTATTTAAAGGTTATAATATATTATATATTATAATATAATAGTCGTTAAGCTCCGTAGGAGTAAATTAGACTATAAATACCACTATTAGTTTATATTATAGATAGGTAGGTATACTAGTTAGATATAAGGTATTTATACCCTAGAACGGTCGTTATACGACCCGGGCTCATAACCTATTAAAATTATAAAAGAATATTTAATTATTCTATAGAATTATAGGAATACGCAAGACTATATACTATAAAGGATCTGTATACAGATCCTAGATCACGTGATTCACGTAACTAAGTCACGTGACATACCAAGCCTTGGTATATTTCAATAGGTCGCTAGCGTTAATAGTTATCACTAAGAGTCGCTACCGTTAATAGCGTCGATTATAGAATTTAATTTATTCCAGCCTTATAATAGGGCTGAGCTACTATTAATATACTACCGGTATATATAAATTACTAAAGTTACTAATCCTACTAAAATTAACCCGGAGTTATTAAACCTACTAAAAGTTACCTACCTAGACCCCCGATTTACTAAACCTACTAGTAGGACACTAGCAGCCCTATCCGTAAATTAGGGCTACTAGCCTTATCCGCGCGGGCAGTAACTCAGGTTTTAGTAAGAGTTTTTGAGATTTACCGATACCTTATTCTTATTAATTTAGCTTTTATTATTATTATTATTATCTTTAATAGTAGTATTACTATTACTACTATTATTACCCTTACCGCCGCCTTTACCGCCGCGGCTATATCGATCGCGCTAGTTACGATCGCGCTAGTTATTATAACTAAAATTATTATACTAGGGTTTATTATAGATAATATAATACCGTACCCGCCTAACGAAGTTAGTGTAGTAGAGATATAGTCGGATAATTCCTTCCTAATTAGGTCCTTAGATATACTATAATATTAAAATATATATAGTAAATATAAACTAGCTAGTACTACTAGCCTATAAATATAATATATTACGGAATCGAGAGATCGCTAAATTTAGGGTAGTCTTAATAGTATTATCGGTATTAAATAAATCGTAGTCTTTAGCGAATATTTTATAATAGCGCTAATAATTAAGATTAAGGTTTCGGTAGAATTATTAAATTATAAAATTATCGTTAAATTTAAAATAGTTAAAATTATAGAGCTCGTTATAAACCTCTTAGAATTTACTAACGTAGTCGCTAGGACTATTATATTAATTAATAGTAAATTAATTAAGTTTAATTAGTACCTTATATAAATAACTGGAGCTATAAAGAATATATATATATATACTATAATATATCGTATATCATGATATATACCTTGGCGTATACCTTGGCGTATACTATAGTATATATTATAGCGTATACTATAGGGGGGCTTTCGTCTAATATTTTAAAAATTACTATAAAGAGTATATATTATATACTATTTAGAATACCTCTACGTATATAATTCGTATATTATTCAATAATATACGCAAGCTACGTATATTATTTATATATACTATAAGGTATACTATAGCCCATACTATAATCTATACTATAGCGTATACTATTACGTATATTAATACGTATACTATAGGGTATATAATAGGGCGATTTATCTAATATTTAAATTATTAATAATTTACCGAGTTACTAAATCTACTAAATCTATTAATAGTAAATATTATTTATTAATAAGACCCTACCCGGACCCCTAATTTACTAATCCTACTAAACCTCGGGTCGGTATTTAATATAGAGTTTTAATATAAACCCGTAGACGGGTTTCTAATAGTATTAATAGTATTTAAAGTATACTAATATTTACTTTTAAGATTTATCGATAATAATTAACTAGTGAGGTTTAAAAAGATCTTGAGCTCCCGTAGAGACTATAGGAAATTTAGAGCGTTAATAACTTTTAGTTTTTCGTTAAATATAAATAAACTAAGCGAATTAACTCGTTAATTTAATAAAGTAATCGAAGGGTAGCCTAAAAAGATTTTTTTTAAAATAAAACTAACGCGGTATTACTAGAAAAGTATAAAAAGTTATTATAAATAAATTAGATACTCTAGTAGAGAAAACGATTATATTATTAATATAGGCCCTAATAAAACTTCTAAAAAACTAGCGTATTTTATTAGTTTATTATTAGATATATAGCGGGGAACCCTTATACCCTATTAAAATAATATTATATTATTCTTATCTACGATACGAGATAATAGTGAGTTTATAACGGTCGTTTTCTCTAATATTAAATTAATAAAAGTAACCGACGCCGTTTATTATAGAGATATAAGGATATCTAGTTACCGTAGATATAACGTCGGATTATAGAGGTAGAGGATAATTATTAGACTTTATAACCTTATTAAGGCCCTGTATATCGACTATAATATAACTTTTCCTACCTACTAGGGTATTATATTATACTACGAAGATAAAATAATTGAATAGAGTCGGATAATTAACCTAGGTTATTTTACCTTATTAATAAAGTTTATCGAAGATTTTATTAATTATTCTCTTATTTTTCTAGTTAATAAGGTAGACTTTAGACGGTTTTAATACTATATTTAATTTAAAATATATCGGTATTTATTCTTTTTTAGGAATAAGTATTATAGTACTCTAGTTAATTTAAATTTCTAGGAACTCGTCTACTACCGTAGTAGTCTAACGTACCACGTTAGGGCTATTATAAATAGTAATATTATTAAATATATTATACTCTAGCTTAAAATTAAAATTAATATAAAAAATCTAGGCTAGTATTACGGAAGACTTCTATACTAGCCTAGTATAAACTATAATAAAGACGACGAGGCCTTTAGTAAATTTAATCTTTTATAGTATAAATTTCTATAAATTAACATTACTCGCGGCGAGGTTTATTTAATCTAGCGAGACTATATAAACTCTTTATTATTCGTATTCTATAATAAATTTAAAGTATTTATATTAATACGTCAAAGACGTTATATACCTAAATAAAGAATATTATAAAGTTAACGATATAGATAAAAATACCGCCCTTTAGCCTAAAGTTTATAGAATACTCTAGTTTAAAAAGAAAGTCTACACTAGAAAGTACTTCGCCTTTATAAATTATTATAACCTATTATACTATATAAACTAGAATAACTATAGCGGACTTTACCTTAATAATTCGTTTAATATATATTTAGGGGTGTATATATATATTATTAAAAATAATAAAGCCCTAATATACTATAATTTTTTACGATTTTTATACCGAAGTTAATAATTATCCTTTGAGACTTTAAGGTATTATTTCCGATTAATAAATTAGTCTTTAAATTATCGACGATATATACTTTTATAGTAAAAGAACCTGTAGTATACTGACTATCGATAATACTATCGACAAATATCTCGATCACGATATATTTATTAGTACGAACGATTTTATTACTAATACCTCGTACTAGTATTACTAATAGTATTTTTAAAATCTCTATATTAGGTAAGATTAAATTTAAATAAACTTTATTAATTAATATAATAGAATAGCCGCTATCTAAATAGATATCCGTTTACTCGCTAGATATATAAGAGTATAATAACGAGTCAGATTAATAGATTTTAATTATAGTATACTTTTATCCTTAGAAACCGTAGCTAGGTATCTTAATTTAGTCTAGTATAAACTAGACGTAAATATAAGGTAATTTATTACTGTAAACCTCGGACAAGTCGTATCGCTCTATTTATAGGCGTTAGATAGTTATTATAATTCGTATTTTAAATTATTTAATTATCGTATTAAATTAAACATTTAATATAGCTAATTTTAAAAAATCCTTCTCGAGGTTAATAAACTCCGTAGAGTATTATAGGAGAGCTTCGTTATAAAAGTAAATAAATAAAGCCTTACGAACTTTATCGTCGCCTTTAATAACGGCTATATTTTATAGTTTATTAATAAAGGCGTAGATATTATAGTAGAAGAAGTAACGGCCTAAATTAATAATAAGGCCCTCTTCTTCGAAGTTTAGGTCGAAGAACTCGATATTATCTACCTTAAACTAAATACTCCTATTTTTATTATTTATCCTATTTTATTTATTACGGTTTACTAGGCCTAGTAGGCTAGCCGGGCCTTAAGTTAACAGATTTTCACGAATATATTATATTATACTAGTAGCTATAGTAGACTATATAGCCGCTTATATAATAGAGTTTATTATATTGAATTCGTTTTAAAGTCCGAAGAGTTAGGTATAGATAACCTCTTTAATCGAGGTAGTTTTTAATATAAATCTAATATTTATTATAAATAGGGAGTTACTCGATAAGGTATAAAAGATCGCCCCGGTAGTAAAAGAGTTTTATAATTATTATAGAGTTTATATATCTTATTAAAAAGTTCTTAGTATAGCGCGGAGGTTAGATTTATTATAGGCCTAGTTCGAGGGCTAGCGAGGTAGTTCGATAGAATTAAATCTAAATCTAGTAAAATTATCCTCTATTAAAATAATACTATAAGGTATTTATACGGGCCTGAAATTTATTCGAGTAATCTAATTAATTAGTTAACGTATATTATAGTTGATTAGGTTCGTATAGGTATAGTTATTATTAAGGAATTCGGATAATAAAAAAATAAATACGATTATATTCTTTAAAATAAGGTTTAGTAATAAAGCTAGTTTACTAGCTCCTAGTAAATAACTTCGAGAGCTAGTTTATTAATTTATAATATATTAAAAGATATTACGGGGAGTTTTATAAATTATCAATATTATAATAAACCTAGTAACTTCGTAGAGAAATAATATAACGGAAATATTAATATAATTATAGTAGACTTTAGTAAAGAAATATTATACTAGGCTAGTAGAATAGTATGAATACTAGAGAATAGCGTTAATACTCTAGTAAAATAGGGAATAATATTTTATAAAGTCTTTAACAACGTTACCGTTACTATTATTATTATAGTAATTATTATAGTAAAGTAGAAAGATAATTTATTAGTTCTATTAGGAAGAATCCTAAATATCTATAATTTATTAAAGCCTTGTCAAGCTAGTAAAAGTAGTTAACTTATAATAAATAACGATTCCTCGGAACGATCTTTAACGCTAGTAAGTTTTAGTTCCCGGATTTAATCGATTCGCGCGAAACCCTCGTAGGAGTAACGTCTAGGCTATATGTTAAAATATATATAACGATAATAATAAAGGTACGATAACGATAGTTATAAAAATATAATAATAATAGGGCTAATATTATAAATAGAGTTATAACTATAAATAAAATAAGATTATAACTATAAATAGAATAAGACTATAACTATAAATAGAGATTATAAACGGGGGTTAAAATCAATAATATACTTTTAATTTAGCGCTCGTTAGTAGTTATTTTAAGTTTACTCGATATATACCCGAGTAGCTCTAGGCCCCTTAGTTATATACCTGGGGCGTACGTCGAGTTAATAGATAAATATTATATTTGAAGTTCCTAGGGCGCCCGTCGAGCGCCCTAAATTAAAATCGAGTTATTCTTCGTTTTATTAACGTAAAGTATTTTAGTATTAAAAAGACGATAAAGTTATTATCTAAAAAATACTATTAGGATATTTTGAAAACTAATATATAAGAGTATATCGAGATATATAATCTTTATTAACGGGTTAAAGTATATAGGTATTACTTTTATAATAAAATTAATTCTTTACTTTATCTAAAAAGCCCGTAGAAAGAAATTATAATAAATTATATTACGAGGTTACTACTTAATAAATATTAAGAATGTATTTATAATATAGTATTTATAATATAGTATTTATAATAGTAGATAAATATATTAAATATTACGATATGTCTCTACTATTAAAATTATTAATATTATAAGATTAGTAGAGCTAATATATAAATAAATTATCTTTAAATTCGGAGTATTAAAGAGTATTATATTTAATAAAGAATCGATTTTTTAAAATATTTTTTAATTAAAATATATGGTTATCTAAAGACTAAATAGCGCCTTAATACCTTATTATATCCGTAAACGAATAATTAAATAAATATCAAAATTAGATATTAAAGTTTTTTCTAAAAATCTTTCATATTAATAGATAAAATAATTAGTTAGAGTTTCTATTGATAATTAAATAAATATATTATAATATATATTATATAATAATATATTTAATATTCTTTATAATTTTATATAATTATGACTTATTAATTAAAATATATCTCAAAGACGAGCCGCTTAAAGGGGGAGTATCGTTAATAAAATAAAGAATTAAGAAAATAAAAAGGTCTAAAGAATATTTAGAAAAAGTATCAAGAAATTATAATAAAAGTATGAAAGCGTAGTTATAATAGAAAGTATAAATTAGAATTATTTAACATAAATTACCTAGTATTATTATTAATAAAGAATTTTACGTAAAGACGACTAAATAAAAAACTCTTTTATAAATTGATTAAATTATTTAAAGTCCTTAATATAATTAAGTCGTAAATATATCACCTAATATTACTAACGAATTATTATATTTATAATATCTTTTATATATTATTACTAAAACTATATTATCGTAAATAAAGTAATATATTAATATTAGATATATTTTTATCGAAATTAATAAATAATACTAAAGAATAAGAAGTAAAAGAGATTTTAAAAAAATAAAAAATAAAGAGTATAATCTAATACCTAATAAAATAAATAAATAAATAAATAAATAAATAAATAAATTTTAATTAATAAGAGAATAAAGATATTATTATATATATAGAAGAACTACGTAAAATATATAATTGAAAAGTAAGAATAAAAAAGAAAGTAAATAAGAAGTAAAAATATTATTAATTACTAATTATAACTAGTTATTAATACTTACGAGTATTATAAAAACTCACTTTTTAACTTTAATTATAACGAGTCTTTTATCCTATTTTTTCTTTGAACCTATAAATAATTTAAGAGATATAAATAATATAAAACCTCTTATTTCTTCCTTTAGACTAGATATATAAATATCTTTTTCTTTTAAAAATTAATATATTAGTAAGTCCGGAAAAATACTTCTATTTAATCGCTACTTAAGCGGTATATAAAATATATTCTATAACCTTAGTAAGTCTTAGCGCCAAGATTTTAAAATTAGAGTTAAGGTCTACGCGGGAGAATTAAACTTAATTCTAAATATAACTTTATAACTCTATAGAGTAGCGCTAGTAAAAATCTAATTAAAAATTCGGAATCTAGGCTAAAAACAAATTTAGTAAAATATTTACATTCCTATATAAGGGCCCTAGTCTAGATATTATTAAAAGTTAAAGTCAAAAAAATAATTATAGAATCGCTATAGAATCGCTACTTAATCGGTATATAATCCCCTAATAACAAGGGATATAAATAGATATTTATTTCTAGTATTTTATATATTTTCGGTGTAAAATACGTAGAAATCGGGGTTTCCTAAATTACCGATAATATTAAAAACCTTTATATATAACCTCCTCCTCTTTCGAATCCGTATTAAAAACTATATTAGAAGATATATTGAAAGAAGTCGTAGAATCGAGCTCGAGAGCCTAAAGAATTATATATAATATATAATATTAAAGACTTAATCCACGGCGGGATTAATAATAAAATTAATAATAATTTTAAAACTCGTATTAAAATTAAAGTTAAAGTTATTAAGATTAAAATTTAATAAAAAAAAAGACTCGATAATTAGTAAGAATATAGTATTAACGAAATAAGATACGCAAGAATTACAGTATCAACGAAATAAAATAGTAGTCAAGATTTAGTCTTAGTATATTATATATTTATTAAATTATCTATCGGTACGAATAAACTACTATTTTATACTAAGGTACTAATAATTATAATAATTACCTTTATAAATAAAGGGCCTAACGTCCTCGAGGCTATAAATTATTAATATAAATATATAAGCGAATTAGTTTTACTAAAAATAAGTTATATACTATAATTATTATTACTATCTCTCTCTCTAATCTAAATTCTGCCCGCGTGATATATAAAAAATAGAAATATCTAGCCGAGGCGATAACGCCCTTATTTTAAAGTATCGAGAGGGAGACCGGTTATTAGTTTATAAACCGGAGGAGTATCCCTACTAGAAGATCCAACTACCGGAGTATATACTACTATCGTAGTTATACTCTTTAGGGTAACTTTTATTATCGCTATATTTATAGTAATATTAAGTTTGCGTAGAACGATTTATTTATCGGTAGTAACGAGATTAATAATAATACGTATAACTTAATCGTCGGTAGTAACTTTATTAATAATACAATTATTACGACTAAAGGAAGTCTCTACAACGGTACCGAATTAATTATATAATTTATTATTATCTTTAATAAACTTATCGTTTAATATAATATTAATAATTATCTACTACTTAAACTTCTCTCGATTATATATATATTCTAAAGCGGGATATCTTTTAATTAATATATTTATATTTATATTAATATTAATTAAAAGATTATTAACGAAGTCTTTAATACCGTTTATATTTTTAACTCTTTAAATTAATTTTACCTACCTATTATCGGTTAATTAATCTTTAAGTATTTCGATTTTTATAGAATTAAAAAAACTCCGTAGTAAATAATTGATCTAGTATTAATTTAAGAGGCGGCCTCGGTATTAAATAAAAGCGGTATAAAAGATTTCTAGGACTAATAAAATATAGACTATCTTATTATTAACTTTAATAATAAATTCTTTTAAGAAATTCATATAGTTACGTAAAATAGTATTATCATTCGTTAGGATCTTATTTCTAGTTACTAGTTTATTTATATAGGTTTCGGATTTAACGATTTTTTTTAATAATCTCGATTAGGGACTCCCCTTTAGTATTATTATTTAAATCTTCTAATAATATAGAAATATCTTTAATCTCTCTTTCTATTTTTAACGACTTAGTTTATTTATTAGATTTTATTTTCTTCGAGTATTTTATTCCTAAACTAGTTATATTCGCTCCCGTAGTATTAGGTAAAAAAACTTATCTTACTTTACTCTTTTCGCTTATAGTAGGGCTAGTATAGTATATATTATTTATTATAAAAACTAGTTCTTCGATATCCGTAGTAAACTAAGTATTTAGGTTAAAAGTAATATTTTCCGATTAATAACGTACTAGCTCCGTAATCTATTTTTTATTAATTTATAATAATATAGAATTATCCTTTATTAAAGCCGGTACGGTCGTTAATATAACCGGTTTAGATTTACTAGTTATTATAGAAATTACTATTATTATTATCGTTAAAGGGGCTTTTCTTATATTAAAATTAATTAAGATTTTATCCCGTTTAAGTTTCTTTATTATATATTTTATTCTTTTTTATTTAAAGCTTTTAGATATAATAGAAGAAAAAGTAATTTATTTAAAAATCTTAATTATAAAGAAAGTCGAAGTTTAAGATATAATTTAAAATATAGTTAAGAAATCTTTATTATTAATTTCGACCTATTATTTTATAGCCGTAGGTACCGTAATTTTCCTATTTATCTACTTTTTCGAGGGCGTAGATAAGATAGTCGTAATTTTCTATTTTAAAAAATTTATAACTTTAGTTTCGGCGGCGACTTTTATTTTAAATATTTCCCTAAAGTAGTTTTATCTAACTCTTCTAGTTATATAACTAGGTCGTCGGATATTTATATAGTTCTAATATACTTCTTCTAACGTTCCTACGCCTCTATATTAAATAACTCTATATTAACTAGCTAAAAATTATTATTATTAATCGATTTTACGAGGGAGGTTATCTTTATAATCAATTTCTTCGGTAGGAATAATTTCGTTATTAATTTCTTTAAAGATTATTTCGAAACCGAAAATTTCTTTTCTACTTCGGATTCGTTTTTATCGCTCTTATTATTTTTATTAAGTTTTTTAAATATCGACTTCTTTTATATTAAAGACTTTTTTAAAATTATAAACTTTATTACCCTCGGGTCTTTTTTATCTAGTTTTTTTAATAGCGTCGAGAGTTTCTTTACTTTTATTATCTCGTCCGCCGAGAAATAACTATATTTTTCTACGAAGATATATCGGCTATATTTCCCTCCTTTTATTAAAATTAATTAATCTAGTTTTTATAATAAGTTCTCTTTATCCCCGTATAATTACGCGTAATTAAAAATAATCGCGTATTTTATACGACCGTTCTTTATTATTTATATCGTAGTTAACTACCTATTATTTATTTATTTAGGTTATAGGTTATTTCTTAAATTAAATATCTTTAGCTAGTTTTTAAATCGCGTATTTAAGGAAATTTCATTATATTAAATAACTAGCCCGGTTTATAATAAAGAAAGATTTCTACTTATTAATAACTAGGTATTTTTATTTTCCGTAATATTATATATAAGTTTATTATACGGTAATTCCTTAACCTCTTTATTATTAACTTTATTATTAATTTCGGCTTTAATAATTTATTCGTTATTTATTTTATTACTCTATTTAGAAATAAAAGCGCCGGATTTCTTATTATCGCTTTTATTCGCTATTTTAGTTAGTTTAGTTTTAGTTATTTTTACTACCTTCTTTACCTTTATTTTATTACTCTTTAAAATTAACTTTATTAATATCTTCGAAGTCTTTCCCGAACGTAATTTAGTTATATTATAATTAAAAATTTATTAAAACAAAGATATTATATTATACTCGATCGGGGCGAGCGATATAAATAAATAATTAATATTAAAATTAAAATTAAAAGAGGAAATATATATTAATACTACCTTATTTAATATATAAGATACTATAACTAAGTACTACGATAGCGGTAGTATTTATTAATCGTATCGAGCGAGAAAAAAACGACTTATTATTATTTAAGTAAGTTAGAAATATTATATTAATATAGCGGGGCTACTAAGAAATTCGTTATTATTAAATAATAAAATTATCGTCGCGTTATAAAGCGAAAATAAAATAAAGATTAATAAATAAATAAAGTAATATCGTCTCTTAAACTATTTATATAGTTTATAACGATTTTATATTATAGTCGTTAATTACGCCCTCTACGTTTTTAAGATTTTATTTATTATATTATATATTCTAATACGGCCCCTAGCCCTTCTATTTAATTAGATATTATATTATTAATCTTTTTTTTTATTTTAGAAACTTTTTTATCCTTTTATCTAAAATATATTTTATTTTAAAATAATTATTTATACCTTTATTATTATTATCGAGAATAATAATCTACCCGATCTTTTAAGGACGGCTATATAGATCCTTTTTTAACGGAGTAGGTTCTAAGGCGGCGACCGAAATAACGGGGTAAATATTTATTATCGGCGGTAATTCTAATTTATAGGTTAAGTTATTTATTTATTTTAAAATTTTAAACGGGTTAACTCTTTAGTTTAAAAATTTATAATTCTTTAACCTAAGATTCTATAATTTTTATATAGTTTTAAAAAGATTATATCTCTTTTTTATATTATTAAGAGTATATATTTATTATTATACCGAAATTTAGTATTAATTATTATAAACGAAATCGCGTTAACGGTTTCCTTTTAATTAACGGTTTTAATATTAATAAAATTTATTCTTCCTATTATATCTTAAACTAAAATTTTATTATTAAGTTTTATACTATAGATAATTTTATTCGGTAAAAGCGTTATTATTAAATTTAAAGAATTATTTATTATAAATTATAAAATAATTACGAATTTATTTTATAAATTATTAGAGTAATATATTAAATAAAATTATAAAATTATTTTTATAGTTTAATTTATTTATTCCGACTAGTTATTAAACTAAGGGTAATAAGTAATAAAAATTATTAATTTAATTTTTAATATTTTAAAGATTACTTTTTATAAATTTAAAAGAAATTTAGGGTCTTTATTAAAAATAATCGTTTTTAGAATTCCTTAATTAATAAAGACGAGAAGTAGTATATTTATTTATTTTTTAGCGCTGAATATATCTTTCTTTAAAGCCGTAATAACTATTTTCGAGAATTTATAAATAATAGTTATTAAATAATTATATCCGTTTATAAATATAAGGAGCGCTATAATAAAATCGATAATAATATAATAATAAATCTTTAACTCTATTAGGATTAGTTTTAAAATATTATATAATATATACCCCTTTATTTAATTAAGTTAATATTAAGGGTAGTATAAAATATAGTATTTAAATCTTCGAGTTAAATACTATATATAATAACTATCGGCGATATTCTTATATATTCTATAAAATCCTATATAATTTCGCTTATTATATACGAGTTCGAAAATATTTTATTTTTATTAATTTCGGGATATATAGGCGTTTCTTATTAATATAATTATTTTTATACTATATAAATATATCTCTAAGAAGGAAAGGAATATTAATATTAATTACGTCGATATTATTTATAGACTTTAGGGCTTCTTTCTTAAATCTATTTTTCTTATTTATAAAAAAAGTTATTATTCTTAATTATTTCTTATCTTTAGAATATACTTTTTATAATTTAAAATAGTATTTAAAAGATATTTTAATTAAAGTTACATAAAAAGCGAAGATATTATCTAGAATACCGGGACTTTTAATATCGAGATATTCTTTTTTACCGAGAAAGCGAGATAAAATATTTAATATAATATTTTACTTTCTTAGATATTAACGAATATCGAGATCGTATTATAATATATATTAAGAAGTTTATATTAACTATAGATTTATCCTATTAAAAGAGGACGATAATAATATTATTTATCGGGTAATATTAATAGTTACTAAATAATTAATAAAGATAATAATCTTTTTTATCGGGATTTATATAAATAGGTATAAGATCTTTTTTAATATTTAAATTAAATTTACTACTTCTAATTCCGTAGATTAATAGTATAACTCCGTAGAATTAAATAGTTTAAATAGGAATAAAATTAATTATATATTAATATAAAGGAAATTATTACCCTAAGGATTTTTTTTAATATAATATATTATCGCGCTAATTTTATACGACTTTAATATATCGACTTTAATATATAATTAATAAACTGGATCTTAATAATATAAATAGGTTTTAGAGGTAAATATCTTTTAGAGTAATTTAAAAAAAATTAATTCCTCTTTTATAAATACGAAGTAATTTTTTTTAGAATAAATCTTTCGTATATTCCTACTCTAAAACGGCGAGCCCTTTAAAAATTAGGTTTTCTAGTATTAAAATAATTTAATAATTTAAACGAAGTATTTAATATTATTTCGTAATTAATTTATTATTCCGATATATATTTCTAAAGCCTATAGTATATCTAGGAAACGAAATTCTTTAATTATTATAATTCTTTCTTTAATAATAGTTAAATTTAACCTATTTATTTTCTAGTTTAAAAATATAACGGAGGGGTAAATTAAAAAAGATTTTTTAAATTTAAATAAAATCTTAAGGCCTACGAATAAAGCGAAAATAATTATAAAATATTCGATATACTCGGAATAGGACCGTAAAAAAATTACGATATTATTAATATAATATCTCGCGAATACTTTATACGGGCGAAGAAAAGTATTTATTTTATATTAAATATATAGAATTAACCTTTTCTATCTTATTACTATAATATTATAATACTCCGAACTACGGTAAAAAATTATTATAAATTTATAATAATTATCTCTCTTAATTAAAAAGAGATAGAATTATCTATTATAATTTATAATATTTATATAAATATACTCTTATACTAACGAAATAATATCGCTCTAAACCGGAAGAGGGTAGTTATTAAAAATAATAATTTTATTTAAATTATAAATATCGACTATAATTCTACTCTTTTATACTAGTATTCTTTTAGGGCCTTTATATATCGTCCGCTATATAACGAAGATAAAGAAAGCGAATAAAGAAGACTCGGTAAACTATAATATTCTCCTTTATTAATATATTTTATCGAATTTCTCGTTTATTAAAACTTTTATATCGGGGTTTAATAAATAGATTTTATAACTAAATTTCGTATTAAATAATTACTAGTCTATAATAAATAAAATCGATAATTATTTAAATTCGGGTAATATCACGGGGTAGACTCTAGTATAAATATTACTAGACTAAGCCTCGGTATTTCTATAATAGGACTAGCGTCTTGGCTAGATTCTAGTATATTAGGGCCAAATCCTCTATAGATAATCAATATCTTTTATATTACTAATATTTTTACTACTAAAGTAACTATACCTTAATAGGTAGGTCGATTATATCTCCTATATCTTTTTAAATATAAGGGTATTACTCTATAATCTCTTTAATCGCGGTAATATCGAAGTTATTACCGTAGATCGTAATTCTATTCGGTAGTTTCGTTTTTATAAAAAGATTAATTTTAGATCTTAAAATTAACCTCGGATTATAAAGATTAATAAAGTATAATATAATTATATTATTTATATAAGTTTTCGTCGTAAGGGAATAATTATTTAAATTAATAAAATATACTTCTTCTACCTTATATTCTATAACTAATTTTATTCGTTAACGGCGAGAAATAATAAAAGGTATATTCCCCTCGTTATAAATATTAATAAAATTAATTATTAAATTTATAAAATAAGTATAAACTCTTTTTATCTATAATTCGAATAAAAAGTCTCGATCTAGTAGTTATAATTTCTCTTTTAACGAGATTACTACCGTTAATATAATTTATACTAAAACTATTTAACGGCGCTTTAATTATACGATATATTAAATTCTTATATTATCTCTAGTTATAAATTAAATAGGGATTATAATATCTTTATAATTACTTAAAATTATTACTTCTACGTTATCTTTCGTTTTTCCGTTTATATAGAATATAATTAAGGTTTACGTTATAGTTAAATAATAATTCGAGTCGATACTTCTTAAAATAATAATTTTATTATAGGTCTATAACTAAATACCGGGGATTCGTTATATAATAAATACTTTTTCGATTATATTTATCGGATACCTAGTATTAAAATATTTTAATTCTCGAATAATATTTAGAGTAAGGCCTATTTAGCCGGTAAAATAATACTATATACGAAATATTATCTCGTTAATTAGTAAAGACGGAGTAATAAATTCGATTATTAATTTACCCTTTTATCGAGGGGAAGATTTAGGAGTTATTAATTTTAATATTATTATAATCTCTAAAATTAAAATCTTTAGAGTAATATTTAACTCGGTATTTTTAAATTTTATAAAAATAGGACTAATTACCTTCTAGATATTAGTCGAGTATATATATTTTCTTTCTTTTAGGTATATATATAGAAGATTATTTAACGAGAAATTAAATTTATAGTTTTTATAAATAGAATATTAACCTATTTTCTCTATAGAAATATAATACGTAATTAAAACGAACTTAATATTAATATCTTTATTAACGCTTTATTCTTCGTTTATAATACTCTCCTTAATATTATAATAACTCTTATCGGCGTTTATATAATAATTATAGTAATTTATCGGCGGAGCTTCGGGAGAGCCGAAATAATTATTAATAAATTTAATAAAGATATAGTAATCTATATTCTCGTTATTAAAGTTATTATATAGTTTATTAAAATAAATAGACTATATCTATATTTAATTACCGAAAGTATTATAAAGTCTCGGCGGGTAGTATAGATATATCCTACGATTTTTATAATTTTAATTATTATAGTTTTAGTTTTTATAGCTTTAATTCCCGTAGCCCCTATTTTTAACGAATAAATTTTAATTAAATTAAATATTTCCGGCGGTAATTATAAATAATTATTTTAATAGTAATAAAGTATTTTTTAAAGATTTTTATAGAGGAGGTTTTTAAATTTATTATAATTATAATTATTATTATATTTAAGATATAGTCTACCGATTTTAAAAATAAACTAGTTAATTATAAAGATTAATATAAAAGAAAGAAGATCTAGTTATTTATTAATATAAAAAAGAACGAAAATTATAAAGATTCGATTTTATAATAAACGGTTTCTATTTTTAAATATCTTAAAACTAAGGACCTTAAAGTATTTAAAAATTTTAAAATTAAAAAAATCGATACTACTATTAAAGCTAATAAAGTATTGAATTATAATATTTATTTTATTATTATAACGACTATTTATCCCTAGGTCATTATTTATTCTTTTTTATATTATAATTCTTTTCTCGCTCCCTAATTTTCTTTTAATAATTTTTATAACTTTTTTAATTTTTTTTAATTTTTTATTTTATATTATATCTCCTTCCTACTTTTAAATTATTCGATAAATTATTTAATTAAAATATCGTTTATTAGAGGAGGGATAATAGCCTAGAAATTAATATTAAAGTAATTTTACACTTATATAACTTATATATACTCTTCGGTAATACTGGTTTAAATAGTATATTTAACTACCTTCTAAATATAGATAAATAAATTATTTTATTCGGCCGTATTATTCGATATATATAACTAGCGACTAAATTTTTCTAGAGTTATAAATATTATAATCTTAAAGTAATTTTATAATCTAATAATTTAGCGCTATAAATTATTCGGTAATTATATTATTATATCTTTCTTATCTTAGGAAAGAATTTTAAATTATTAATTTATAATAATATTATAGAAATAATTATTTAGATTTCTCTTTATTATATCTTTATCTTTTATTATAACGAAATTCTAAATCTTATTATAGAAAATATAGACCTCTTTAAATATTAATTCTTTAAAGTTAAAAATAATATTACTAGCGCTCTATAACTCTAGATAATCTAGATAAAAGAAATTTAATTCGCTAGTATTAAAATACTTAACTTATTATTATATTTATTAAATATACCCGTTTTTATTAATTAGTCTTTATAGTTTTATAAATCCCGAAGGCCCTTTAAAAACTTAACTTTAATTTTATAAAATAACTTTAATAGTATTTAATATAATAGATTATATAGCCTAAATTATAATATTATATAAATTTAAATCGAATTTTACCGGCGGAGGCGATATTTATAACTAGTTTATAATTTCTTATTCCTACTAAAATTAAAAATTAAATAAAGTAAATTAGTTTCTTTATCGGTAAGTCCGGAAAAATAGTTCTATAAAATCGCTATTTAATCGGTATAAAATGCGTATTTTGTAGCCTTAGTAAATCTTGGCGCCAAGATTTTTAAATTAGAGTTAAGGTCTACGCGGGAGCGCTAAATTTAATCCTAAAAGTAACTTTATAACTCTATAAGGTAGCGCTAGTAAAAATCTAATTGAAAATTCGGAATCTAGGCTAAAAATAGATTTAGTAAGAAATCTATATTCCTATATAGGGGCCCTAGTCTAGATACTCTTAAAAGTTAAAGTTAAAAAAAAAGTTACTAAATCGGTATAATATCGCTATTTAATCGGTATATAATATATTTAGAATATAGGATATAAATAGATACGTATTTCTAGTATTTTATATAATTTCGGTATAAAATACGCAAAAATCGGGGTTTCCGGACTTACCGATATTTAAAGATTATTAAAACCTCTTTAATTTTATTTTAAAGAGCTAGACTAGTCTTTATTATTATTAATTATATTCTCGATTTAATTAAAAAGAATCCTTCGTATAATATCGTTTATAATAAAAATTAATTTTTATAGAAGAAACTAAAGTATTAATTTTCTCGGAGTTAATTAAATTATAGATTTAAATAAATTAAATAATAAAGAAAAAAATAAAGTTAAAAGAGAATAAATAAAAATAATAAAAATCCGGTTTTTAACTCTTCTTTAAAAACGAGGTAATTAAAGATTTAAAATCTTTTTATCTCTTTCTTTCTAATTATTAAAATACGTTAAATTAATATGGTATTTAATATCTTTAACGAAAACCGTTAATACTTCCGCGATTAAAGAAGGGTACGTCTAAAAAATTAAAAATATAAAAAGACTTTCTTTTATAAAACTTTCTTTTATAAAACTTTCTTTTTCTTAAATATTAATAAAAGTAGAACGTCCTTTTTTTACGAATAACTCGCTATCTTTTAATATATTTAATAAAGAATTATATTAGTCGATAATAAAAAGAATTACTTCTTAAATTAATTTATTAATATTTTCTTTATATTACTCGAAATACTTTTTCGAAAATATAAATAATTAAAACGCTAGAGAGATAATAAAGTCTAATAAAAATAGTTTCTTTACCTCCGCGTAGTTTATAGATAAAGAAAATAGGATAAATTATATATATTTATAAAAATCTTCTACTAGTATATAGTTCGAAAGTTTATTTATATAATATTAAAAACTTAAATCTTAATTATATAAGTTAGAAATAACGAAATAAAAAGTGAAAAGTAAAGGATTAAAAAGAAATTTTCGGGGTTACTATTTTAACACGGGGAAAATTTATTAATTTCGTTATAATTCTAAATAAAATAAATATCGCTTCTCTACTTTAAGATAAATACGGGCTTTAAATTATAAAAAAATTAACTCCGTTTTTAACTCCGTAATTCCGGCGCGATCCAATTTTCTTAATAATTAATTATAATTAAACCGAGATCTTTAAAAAAAGATAAAGATTTTCTATATAAATAAAAAAAGTAGTATATAGTATAAACGGCGGCGATATTTTAATTTAATATAGATCGTTCTTTATATCTTATTAGTAAATTTTAAAAACTTTTACTAATATTTAAATTACCGCCCGCGCGGATAGAGCTAGTAGTATTTTATTAATAACTTTTCTAAATAAAAGTTATTAATAAGACGTTATTAATAACCTTAATTTACGAATAAAACTACTAGTATCTTATTAGTAGATTTAGTAAATTAGGGGTCTAGGTAAATTACTTTTAATAAATTTAATAACTCTAGGTTAATTTTAACCGGATTAATAACTTTAGTAATTTATATATATTATTAATATATTAATAATAGCTTAACTTTATAATAAGATTAAAATAAATAAAACTCTATAATCGATACTATTAACGGTAGCGACCCTTAGTAATAATTATTAACGCTAGCGACCTACCGGGCCCGGAATAATAAGTTTTAACGAAAGTTCTTGCGAGGGCGTCACCTAGGCACATCCGGGGAGTATATATACATGAATACTATAGCATGTCGCATGCCTTGGCGTATGTCATGATTGCGCATACTATGATTGCGTATACCATGGAGGGCTTTCGTCTAATGATTTAGGGGCTACTGCGGGGGGCGTATATCGTATACTATTAAGAATACCTTTACGCATGCCATTCGTATACTATTTAATGGCATACGTAAGCTGCGCACGCTATTGCGTATATTATAGGGTATACTATGGCCTATATTATAACCCATACTATGGCGCATACTAATACGTATATAAATACGTATACTATAGGGTATATAATAGGCCTATTCGTCTAATATTTAAATTACTAACGATTTATCGAGTTACTAAACCTATTGAACCTATTAATAGTAAATACTATTTATTAATAGGACCCCTAACTTACTAATTCTACTAAACCTCGGGTCGGTATTTAATATAGAGTTTTAATATAAACCTGTAGACGGTTTTCTAATAGAGTTAATAGTGTTTAAAATATACTAATATTTACTTTTAAAATTTACCGATACTACGGCCGAAATATAAAGTACTTTTTATAACTAGAGTATAAATATTCCTTTGGGTTTATAAAGCGCGTTTATAATTTAATATAAAAACTCGATTATTAAAATTAAAACTAGGCGTAACTAGTATAAAGAAATACTATTACTATATATAAAGATTAAAATAAAAACGAAGTAACTCGCTTCGTTCGTCGTTATAAAATACTAATAGTTAAAGAGTTAATATTAATATTATAATTAATAATAAATATAAAAACGAATTATAATTAGTTTATAATTCTTTAAAATAATTCGACCTATATAAAAAAATAATAGTACGGATAATAATTATATCTTCGAGATATTAATAAAGAATTTAGTATTTTATAATTAGTATTTTATAATTAGTATTTTAAAGATTAATAGCCGGTCTCCTTTTATTTATAAATAGAATTCGACTATATCGTTACTATTAAATAATAAGAATATAATATTAACGAAACAAGATATATAAGAATTATAATATTAACGAAATAAAATAGTAGTCAAGATTTAATCTTAGTATATTATATATTTATTAAACTATTTATTAATATAAATAAATTATTATTTTATATTAAAATACTAGTAATTATAATAATAATATCTTTAAATAATAAACTAAAATAGAAGATATTAATATATAATAAATATTAATCTCGTATATTATTTATATTATAACGCGTTATATATTTAATTCTTTTTAAAAATATAATAATACGAACTAATAATTAAAGACCTATTTATATTATATTAACAAGATCGGGTTTATTAAATCTTATTATATATATATAAACCTCAACGGATTTTTTATAATATATAATTCGACGGCGAAGTATATTTAAAGAGTCGTATAATTAATAATAAATAAATAATAATAAATAAATAAAATATTAATATACCCGCGATATAATAACGAAAGTTAATAATATTAACTTCGTATCTTTATAAAATAAAATATAACGAACCGGTAAATATAGGTAGCGTAATATATAATAATAATTATATATTATATTTACGCGATCGTTATAAAAGAACTTATTATAACCGATATTTTTTAAATATTATAAATATTATAAATAATAGACTTTTAAAAGAGTCGCGAAAAGTTATAATAAATATTTAAAGAATCGATATTATTAAAATATTAAATTATAATAACGAGTTATTATTATAATATACGTACCCTATTAAATAAAATAAAGTAAGAATTTTAGAAATTAATAACGAATAATAATAATAATATATATATATAATTCTTTTTAAATAAAATAAATATAAACGAGATTAATATTTAATTAATTAATTAATTTATATATTTATTCTAATAAAACTACTTTATTAATAAGGAAGTTCCGCGAATACTTTTTTAATAAAGTTATTAGCGGCGTTTATTAACCGCTAAAAAAACCTCGCCGGTTAAAAACTCTAACTTATCGATAATTTATTTCTTCTTTTTACTAGTTAATAGCCGATAGTTATAATTAGTTTAAAATATTATTTATTCTTCCCTCCGTTTCCCTTCTACTTTAGTTTCTTTAATTTTATTTGTTTATCTCGTAGGTTTATAAACTACTTTATTATAAACTTATTAAATAATCGATATCTACGGCCCTCCGGCCGGCGGCTTCTTCCTTTTCTTCCTCTTCGAGACTATTATTAATAAAGAAAATAAGTTATTATATTTATATTTAAACTAAAGATTATTAAAAAGAAAATCTAAAAAGAGAAATTAGAATATATTAGTTTAAACTTTTATATCGAAGTATATATAATAAACTTACTTTTATATTATAAGTAAATTTATAGAATTTATACTACTAATTAATTAATAAACTTAAATATTAGAAATACGTAAAGATATATATAAGAAATTAATATAATAGTAGTAAAGAAATAAAATATTAAGGGCGAAGACCGAAGTTATAATTAATATTAAAATTTAATATCGTTATACGATTTTTTAATAGACTCTTTTCGGAATTATTTTATAAAATTTAGAATTTCCTTTAATTCTTATTAGTCGATAATTTATTTATTATTTATTAAATATTATAAGTAAATATTTATTATAAACGTATCTCGCTTATTTATAAATAAAATAAACTAGGATAATTAACGAGTCTACGAATTATCTAATTAATTCCTAAATTTAAATAAATATTCGGTTATAAAATTATATAAATAGATTTCGCTTAATCCGTTATAAACGCGCCGAGTAAATAGACTCGCGTTATATATACGCATTAATAATATTTATTTTGGAAGTATTTTTTCCCTTATTCGCTTAATAAATTTAAAGAGTTTTATCGAGTACTTATTAATATATATATTAATAACTACTAATTTATACGAATATATACTATTATATTTCTTTATAAGAATATAAAAATAATATATTTATACTTTATCTTTAGATTATATATATTAATTTTATAATATTTATTCTCTTATATATTCTATTAGATTTAAAGAGTTTTATAAATTATTATTATTAATAAAATAAGATATCTACGAAAGGTAATTAATTTTCTATATTAATATTTATCGGAAAATATATATTCTACCTATATTATTTATATATTATTCTTTCTCTTATTTTTCTACGGGTTTGAAGAGATTTCTTAAATATTTTAATATTTAAATTCGAGGCGAATCCTTTAGAGAGAGAGATAATTATTATATTATATTAAAATTAGATTTTAATAATTAAGATTCGATAATATATAATTTTTATATTAATTCTATTAGTTAATAATATATTTAATAAGTTATTAATATTATAATTAAATACGTTATTATATAACTAGCTAGTTACTCCTAACTCTTAAAATTTCTTAGAGATTAATTCTTCTATCGAGTAATAAAGATCTTTACTAAGTTTATATATTTACTTTTATATTACTATATATACTCTAGATATTATAACCTAATATATAGGATATTATCGTCGAATATTATATTAATTATTTATAGAAACCTAGGCCCTAACTTCTAAAAATATTATTATACCGAATATAAATACTAGTATATTTATAAATTATAGAGATATCTTTTTATAATATTAAGAATATAATTTATTAAAAGAGGAGTAATATTATAATTATACTTATCTTTATATAATATATATTTAATAAAGTATATATTAATATACCTAATCGGGACTAGTATATCGTTACCGTTTTAGTACCTTATTCCTGAATACTTTCGTGTATATAGAATCACTACCTTTGCTCCCTAGTTAGTTGTCTTATTCAATACATATCCGTCCCCTTGGCTGTCGGGCAAAGCTAGCCTAGACCTCCCCCATCTAGAATTCAAGTCCGGCATTTCGCCTCCGAGCACCAAAGAGTGGGGTTCGTGGGGGTTACAACAAACATGTTGGTCCAACTTCTGACCCCAGATGCTGAAGGCAAGGGGTACTGCGTAGGAAAGAAACTGAAATTACGGTTCATCGCCCCGAGACCGTACTTTCATAGCCAGAACATTGACCTGAAGAGAATAGTAAGCTGCCTTTAATGAACGCTGTGACGAATATTCCCTGATTAAGCCAAATTCTGTACACTATGACGACTAAAGTCTTCGTTCACTTACACTTTTAAGGCTATCTCAGACTTTTGATTTCTGTCACGTCCTGAAATGAATGCTATCCGAGTAAAAAGTCAAGTGCTTCGACAGAGAAGTTTGCCCTTCTATCTTTATTTATTTGCACACAAGATGTCTTCCCAGGCGGCAACAAAGCAAAAGCACGAGTGGATTTTGATCTTGCCTGACCATGAGGGTGCACTTGCAAAGAGGATGGAAGTCCGACCGTAGGTTCTAATCCTTGTGAATCAGACCGAGACAAATAACGATGATCAGCGATCACCTTAAGGCCTTGACTCCAGCCGTCGAGAGCGGATTCTGGAAGCTTGGAGGTGCGGCATTTGGAAGACTGGCCTGTGCTTTGATTGACCATAGACCCTAGGAGCCATGCTAGATGAAATACCCAAAGGAGGCGAGGATCCTAAGTTTCGCGGCAGTGTGATGTTTGCGATGGCAGAGTCGAAGGAAGAGGTACTCCAGGCATTGAAGGAGGACATCTACAGCAAATCCGGCGTGTGGGACTGGGACAAATTCCAAATTTATCCAGTATGTATGACAACTGAAGTATTCATCGCTCACCCCTCTCTAATCTACACAGTTCAAATCTGCATTCCGGCAAGCGTTATGATGCTAGTGCACTCATTGTGATCGTATCCCAATGACTGCTTGCAGACCTGTCTGAACCAGGCTAGGACTTATTTAGTCGAGTAGTAAAGGCCATTGAAGTTGATAAGTCATAGCTATGGAGCTAATTACTTTGTGTAAAATAGCTGAATGTATAAGAAACATTGTGCTTATTCTAAAATGCTCAAAGTTTATTTACATTAGGGTTGATTCCCTCAACAACAAAGATGTCAAGACATCTTACAGCTTGGCCTTCGGCTTCTGCTGCTTGAGCATGGCCTCCGCCACCATTCTGCGCTGGACCTTGCCTGTTGCGGTTTTTGGCATATTATCAGTCAAGAAGATCTGAGAGAATTTAGCGGATGCATTGCACAGGAAAAATCAGCATGAGCTTACCTGCTTGGGAATCTTAAACTTGGCGACTTTATCAGAGATCCATTTCCGAAGGTCCTCAGTGGTCGTCTTCTCCCCGTCTTTCAAGACCACTGCTAACCCAATATCTTGACCATACATTTCGTCAGCGATGGCAAAGCTAACAGCTTCTCCGACGGACGGGTTCTCGGCCACAACATTGTCGAGTTCTACTGGACTGATCTTCTCACCCCCCTTATTGATGAGTTCCTTGATCCTACCGGTGATGATAACGTATCCGTCCTTGTCTTGCTTGCCTTGATCGCCTGTTCTGAAGAACCCGTGTTTCGTAAACGAGGCCTTGTTTGCCTCAGGGTTGTTGAGGTAGCCTTTCGTGACGTTCTCACCACGGACACAGATCTCAGCCTCGCTACCTTGAGAAACCTCAGTCCCGTTTTGATCGAGAATCTTCACCTCAACACCTTGACCTATTCCCACGGAACCTGGAAACCTCTGAGCTGGCGGAAGTGGGCTCGATGTCAACTGATGAGCACCTTCGGTCATTGCGTAAGCCTCGAGGACTGGAGCGTTGAAGGCCTTTTCCAGCTCATGGAAAGTTTTGGGTGACATGGGCGAAGAGCACGACCGGATGAAGCGGATCTTGGGTATCTGTGAAGGGAGTGGATTCCTGAGCAAGATTCGGTGGATAGTTGGGACGGCTGTGTACCAGTTGGCCTTGTATGTAATAAAGTTGTCCCAAAATTCGGAAGCAGAGAATTTCATAGGAATAATCACAGAACCCCCCGAGAACAGAGGAGCCAGAAGACCGGCAAGCAATCCATGTACGTGGAAAAGAGGCATGACCAAGAGCGTCCGGTCCTCGGATGTTAGCTTATATGTGAATTGGATGTTTTCTATTTGCATTAGCTTTGTTCTGAGTAGCAAGAGTCGTCATACGAACTCATTGTCCTCGTAAGATTTTGGTGTGTAAGAGGCACCTGGCGAATGTTTAGTCTCATGTCCCCCCATGCTATCATGGCTCCCTTGCATATCAACATACCGCCTTTGGGAGTCCGGTGGTACCGCTTGTATGCAGGACGAGCGCGATATCATCTGGCTGTGCCTGTGCAACAGCCTGGTCGCCCTTGCCCGCCAGCTTTCCCGAGTCTTTGATATCCAACACCACCTCATGCCCGTTCCAATAACATTCAGCAACAGCAGCCCTGTATTTTCTTGCGGCGCGCACTGCAGGTGCATCGCTTTGAAATGAACCTCGAGGTACGAGGGCAACGGCTGAGCTGAGATCGTGCATATAGACTTCGAACTCGCCTTGTTTATAAGCTTGGTTGAGCGGGGCGGCGATTGCACGCTGCCATGATACTGCTAGAAAAGTGACAACAAATTCATAAGAATTAGGTAAAGCAATTGAGACGGCAGCTTGGGGTGTGATACCCAACGCTGCAAGCTTTTTTTGGAACGCTGATACGTGAGAATTGAGCTGTTGGTATGAGATAGTCAAGGCATTAAGCTTTCCTGGAACGATAATAGCTGTGGTGTCCCCAGTAGACGGAAAGGTGGTAGATAGGGTAGCCATTGATCTCCTTATATACAAGACAATTGAGAGTATACCAGGACAAACACCAAATTGCTGATAGAATGGAACAAACAAACAAGACCACGAACAGAAGCTATCATTGACCCTATCTAAAGCAATTGAATAACGTGATGCGGCGGTGCGGAGCGTACAACGCTTCAGGGGGGTTTGAGGGCTAAAAGGCCGGCAGTAAAACCGGCACTCGAGCCGCGAGCATTTGCCGCGAAGGGCGCCGCTAAGGCCTACTGCCCTTTCCAAGCTCAGAGCTGTCAAAGCTCTTACGACTTCCTACCACAAGATTCCGACTTACGTCTTACCCTTCACCACCATGGCCCCAGACTCTGCGGCCAAGCCCTCACGGTCTGGGCTGTCGCTCTATGCCAACCTTTTGGATCCCTCGTCTAACAAGGACTCGACGCCAGGAACAATATCACGGGCTCCTGTAGTCTTCAAGCAACCTGCTGGAGACGACTCGCAGCAAGATCGTGCGGCGGTAGAGAAGCAGCAGATAAGTGCCGGTAGATATCAGCCTGCCTCCATTTGAGGGCATTTGTTTGCGAACTCAGTTGGCTCACGGTTTCCTGCATTTTCGTGCCTTGAATAGCCTCTTTACGATTTCTACCTACCAAGCGACCGCAATTGTCAGTTCAGAAATCAAAAGCGAAGCCGTCGCTGCAACGGGCCTCTGTACTAGCGCCTCCGATAGCTACATCGGACCCTACAGATTCAGCAAACAATAACACCCGAGCGCCGGCCAAAACTACGCTTGCAGATTGGACCGCCGAGGGTGAAGACAATGATGTCAACGGGTTCTATGCGGGTGAAAAGCGACAACGAGGAGGCCGTAAGAAGCGGAAGAAGAACAAGAAGGAATCCCACATACCTCAGAATTGGGACGATATCTATGACCCATCACGACCGAACAACTATGAGGATTACAAGCATAGCGATGAGAGGATATTGGAGATAAGGGAATGGAAAGATAAGCTTTATGCGCATCGTATCGCAAGTAGACGGGACAGTGACTCGGATGATTCTGGAGACCGCTTCAAGCCTCAAATGAATAGTACGTCCCCTTCGCTATTGGAAAGATTTTCGCTGACATGAATATAGAGAAATTTGCACCTCCTGGTAGCATGTCATTTGCTCCCCCTCCAGCCTTCAATGAGAGCGATGTACAACAAAACATATCCCAGCCAGTCGAAATGCCCAATGATCCTACTGGCGAAGATGCCTATGCACGCCGTATGCGTCTTTGCGGCCTTGGTCCCCAGACAGAATCTCCGCCTCAGCCTCCCACTGCTCCACCCAACATTAGTAACACTCTGCCTCCACCGCCCCCGCCACCACCTGCTTCAGGTGCTCCTTCCCCTGTGCAGCCACCTCCACCTTCGCTCATGAACACCCAGCCACCGCCAAGCATATCAAGAGCGCCTGTCCGATACAATCTCCCCGCTCCGCCATCGGAAATACCCGCCTCAGAAGCTGATTTGGAGAACGCTTTGCAGAAAGAACACACAGACGAAGAAGAAACCGCGGATGCCGCTCCACGATCTCTTCGACCTGGTCAAAAAGGCTTTGCGGAGCGCTTAATGTCGAAATATGGTTGGAGCAAAGGCTCCGGACTTGGTGCTAGTGGTTCAGGTATTGTGAATCCACTGCGTGTCCAGGTCGAAAAACAAAAGAAGAAGCCCGACTCTGAAGGCGGTGGCTTTGTGGGACCGGGTGGCAGAGGCAAGATCCTTGGAGGCAAAAAGAAGGGTGTTTCTGGCGCCGAGTCCGAAGGAGGGAAATTTGGGGCTATGAGCGAGGTGGTCGTCCTCCGAGGCATGGTGGATGGCATGGATCTAGATGCTGAGATGGAGGGATCTGGTGATGGGGGCGTGATGCAGGAAATTGGCGAGGAGTGTGGAGAAAAGGTGAACCCTTATCCCTTTGCTGCTGTGTCTATCACATATAATTGACTGTCACAGTACGGCCGTGTCGAACGAGTCTTTATCGATCGAAGCGACACTACCAAAGCTCCAGTATTTGTCAAGTTTACGAGTCAGCTCTCAGCACTGAGGGTACGTAAAGCATTTCTAGTTCAACTTTAGAGTGCGAGTTAATTGTTGGCAGGCTGTCAATGCTCTCGAGGGGAGGATCTTCAATGGTAATACTATCAACGCAAAGTTCTTTGATACTGAAAAATTCGAGAATGGCGTCTTCGAGTAGACTACTGAAAATGCTTACTAAGTATTACGATCTACTCCTGGTAGCTCGAATGCCATTACTTGCCATTCTGATATCCCATAGAATCGCACAATTAGTCTTTAACACGGTCTGCTGTTTACCATCTTCCGAGCATAAATGCATTGTTGACGAACATTGTGTCGGGTGCTCTAAAGCTGCGTGATAGTAGTAATGTATGCAATATTCTAAATACCGTTTCCAATTCAGCATCTCCAATGACCCGAAGAACTACTCAACTATGTACATCCGATCAAACGCCCAGAGCAACTTTAGCAGATGCTACCTGTACCCACCGCGAAGAGATGAATTCTCCAAAACAGAACGAAGTTATTCTGTACAATGATCAAATGGCGCCCCATACGCCAAAGACCGTTTTCAGGAAACACACGTCCGCAGCATTACCTCTACCACCTCTGTTGCCTTGGCGGCGATAGACCACCTTGGCATCTGCCACTCTCGTATATCAGTGGCGATGTTTTTGGAGCCGTCAGCCGGCCAAGAAACGGGTCCAGTTGCCGTTTGTAACAAAGACAGTGTATAGAAGAATAAAGCTAGTATATCGCTCGAGGTTTAGTATGCTGGCCTCGACCCTAGATTACCACGTTTCTCCTCCGTATCGATGTGCCACACGACGTAGTTGGGCAAGCCTACGACTTGGTAGCCCGCTCGTTTGGCCATCTTGGCGAATCCTTCCGTTTCAGCCTGGTTCTCGAAGGCGTAACTTGGGAAATTGATGCCTGAGCCAGATGGTTAGCATGGGCGATATTAGTTCAGCGTTGCCGTTGCTCACCTGATCTGTGTACGTCCGCCTTTACGAGGATGTTGACACCTCCAATGCCATCCAAGTCCACCTCTTCATCCTTGTTATTCCGCCAATCTCCTAGGGTTACAAGGTACTTTCGCTTTGTGAAGTATTCTTTGTAGCCTATCATACTGTCAACCCCAAGCTCTGGAACCCGTTCAATTGAAAGTATACCTTCGGCCAAAACCACGTCTTTATCGAGCGAATCTGCGAGTTTGCGGCCAGTGTCGGATTCTTGCCAGGAGTTGTAGTCAACTATTCGATGAGTTAGCTGTCGTTGAGTGTAAGTGTGTTCGTTTGCCCCAACTTACATTTCCCCTCGATGTCCCGTCCGTTCTCGTATCTGTGGAACCAGATGTCTACACTGTTAGAACTTGCGGTCGATTGAAAGGGTCACTGTAACATACTGGGCACCAAAATGTCCTTGTTGTGGTCCATAAAATCCTCCAAGATCTTGCCTGGACTGTCTTGAATGTCCACATCTCTCCAGTAGACCCACGAATGCGTCGGCTTTAGTGCCGTGTACAACAGGTAATTCCTAGCTCTTGCAATAGCTTTCCGCCTTGGTCCTTGAGCCTTGAATCCGTGCCTCTCCTCGACACTCTGGCCGGTCACAGCTCCAAAGTCCTTCTGAACAATAAGTGCACTGTGAAATGGTATCTTATCGGTTCGCTTCTGCACTCGATCTAATTCTGATGACAGAACGGCCAATGTATCATCTGTAGAGTCACCCACGAGGAAGGCCAAGTCGATTAAGTCATGAGGGTATGTGAGTTCGGAGAGGAGGTCGAAGTATTTGCTCAGGTAGGGGGCGGCGTCTCGTAGGGGAGTCAAAATGAGGACACGCTCCTCATTCACAGCAGCGCGGGGCGTAGACATGATTCCATTGAGGTCAACGCTTTGTATCGAAGGCGACTCGACCTCGATTGGTGCGTGGTGATTATAAAGTACTGGTGTCTGGAGGTGTGCGTGCCACTGGGCCTGCTCGTTCGTGGTCATTTGCATGGGTGGTTTCGCTGGGCCCCAACAATAAAATCTGAAAGCAGGCATACTAAATCAGTCTCCTTCCACAAGCCGTCATGGATATCAAGCCATATCGAGCTTACCTTTGCATCTCCCGCGACGATGTACTTATGCCCCCCCATAATATCAAGACAACAACAGCTAAGGCAACGAGGGATATCGTTCGAGTTCGAGTAATATAGTGAATGACAGCTCTGTATGGCGGTAGACGAGCTCTGGTTGACTTCCAGGTCACTCCTCCTTTGGGGAGCAGCATGGCGTTGGGGAGCACGTCCAACGCTGGACGCCTCACTCGAAGCTATCCTGTGTCCAATTCAAGAGATGGTACAGGCGATGTGTGGTGTGGTTTCCCCTCTCCAAAACCCCTTATGCTTCAATTCCTTCAGCGCCGTATCATAAGGCTGGTTGGAGAGCAGGCAATGGGATACTGGGATACCTGTGCGCGATTGATGTCGACGATCAAGATTCATTCGTATTCTATTCCCTAGTAGATTCCGCCCCCTGCTGCCGACCAGATCTTGGCGCTCTTTAGCCGAAGAGCTTGATCAAGACCTAAAGTAAAGTAGGTACCTAAGCACGGTAAGGTACTTAGTCACCCACCCACCTTATCGTTCGTGGCCCGCAGAAGCATACCAATCCTTTTCCAATTCGTCGTCTTTAGAGTTGTATACGGCTTTGGGGCTCTAATCCCCGTGGTCGTCCAACGATGGCAAGTCTATACGGCTTTGTCTCGTTTACGTCAAGCGGTTTCCACTCATCTCAAATTGCTACAGGCCTATGAGAGGCTTTCCTTCGATCTTGAGACCTCCTTGTTGAGGACAAGCGTGCGATCATGGTAGATCTTACTCGTGACTGACTCGGGGTTTTGGAAGAATGTTCACTTGTCCTACTTACTGTTCTCTCGAGTTCTCTGTCTCACGTCCTTCGTCTCAAGTCCTATTAACCTCACCGGTTTTCTGCACTGCTTTCTCACTAAAATCCCACAGCTTCTTCTGCCTCTCCCGATCTTTGCCCAATCCTGTCAATACTTCTCCACCGCATTCAGCATATCTCTGCATCCAAGACCACTTGGGTGTCTAATAGTGCCCATGCACGTCCTTCTCTCTGATATCCGCACTGGCAGCTAGGAACGTCTGGGTCTTTGCCGGGTCTTCATCTGGGTTGAGTAAACTCATGAGGAATTCAGAGACCATCTCAGCAGTTCTACCGCCCAGAGCTCCGAAGCCACCTATGCCGAGGCCTGTGTTTCCAGAGATCCCTACTCGTATGTCACATATTAGCATTGGCCTGCGAGTATCTCTTTGACAGCTTTACCAACCAGAATGGCAGCTGTTGCAGCGCACACTGAGGGATCCTCTGCGTTGTATCTCATTGTCAATTTCATGGGTGCAGTAGAGTACACATTCGCGAATTTAGATTGCAGTAGGAGTCATACGCCACCTTGATATCCTTAATAGCACTTCCATCCCCTGGTACCGCTGTGGTGATGGTGGTGTAATCGGTTCAAGTAGCAGATCTATATCAAAGTTGAGCCCGTCACGACGATACGAGCATCGCCAATTCTCGTGGAAGTAGCTCCAACAACATCTAGGTGATACGTGAGCGGTGGTGAACGAACAGCGGCTGATAGTAGTAATTTACCAAACAGCGACGTGCTGAAAGCAAAATGACCCATGTGGTTGGTCGCAAAGATGCGCTCATACCCATCAGGGGACAACAACTTGTCCAAACTCACAAGGCTGATACCCGCATTGGCTACAAGGATGTCTATTCGGCCTTCGATCTCTCTGAAGCGTTTGGCAGACTCTGTTGCACTGGCAATCAAGGCAAGATCAAGCTCGTGCGATCTAGTAGCTCCTGCGCCATCTTGGAGTACTTGTTCGGCCTTCGATATTCCGGGAAGCGACGTAGACAGGACAGCCCTTCTGGGCGAGATACTTGGTCGTTCCAAGTCCAATACCAGTAACTCCCCTTATCATAAATAAGCAAGGTTCTGAATCTAATTGCAGGGCTGTACCCCGTGACAATAGCCACTTTCCCTGTCAGATATTCCAAAGACGCGCGAAAGCTATCTTCCACCCTTGTTCAGATCTGAGTTGCTGGTAGGCTATGGTAGAGTTCAAGATGAGGGTACCCGTACTTATGGTGCTTGGTAGGTTAGGACAGTCGAATGTGGGGCCTGGTGTCACACATCTGCATGATGGAGGGGTAGCGAACTGGAAGAATTTGTGATTGTTCGCTTAGAGTTCTCTTTACCAGCCACCAAATGGCAACCATTTCTAGACCGCTCGCACAGGTAAGCTATGTGTCTTCTGTCACCGTAAAGAAAGCCGCTGGGTGTTGAGATCGCTATACTGCATTTCCAGGTCTCCCAATTATTTTCTGAGACTGGTTCTGATACCCATTGGTCTATGTATTGGATGGGACAGGATCTCAAAACATCAATCAGCGGGCAAAGGCAATGCCATGGAAATGAAGTCTGAGTCTTTGATCGGTGATGGTCTTTCCACCAGACTTTGCCCATGGAAAGAGGAGTGCTCTTAGGGAAAGCACAGCCATTCCAATAAAGCTTAATGGTAGAGAAAACATATCAAGGGCGGTAACATGAGACCAAATGCAGTAACACGTAATCTGTGATCACTACTATCGCTCACTCGAGAGCCAATACTTCAAATCCCTCCTCTTGATCTCCTCCGCCTTATTTCTGACTTCCCCTTCTGCCTTGGCCCTAGCATCTGCAGGGAGACTCTCAATAAATGTGATGACTTCGGTCGGAAGACTCTCAAGGAACATGATAACTCCGTCCAGGACTCCATTCTTGGTGTAGTGAGCAGTACCTTGCTTCTTGTTCTTGGGCTTTGCGTTGATCAAGAAGATATCTGGAAGCAGTTTGGCTATCTTGTCCCGCCTTTTGCTCTCCTCTTTGCGGCGTCCCGCTTCTCCATCCCTGTGGTCTTCCTTCTTTCTCGCCTTCTTGTCTTCTGGGCGAAGAGTACCCACACTTCTGCCTGACCACGATGAAGGAGTGGTGGGCGTAACCTCGCCTGCGGATTGGGCGTTGTCCAAGAGACTACCCAGACACTTGTTACTGAGCTGCGTTCTTTGTTGGGATGGTTGAACAGGCACAGGTCTTGCCCGAGGTCCAGCTAGGCTCGGGGCCTCATTGTTTCTAGACACTACCTCGTTCCTGCGTGGCGCCCGTCCATATACAGAAGGGTCCGGGTACAAGGTCTCAATGCTTTGTGAATCTGAGAGTTCGGTGCAAGGCGTGTAAGTTCGAGTCCGATTTCCGACCAAGTCCGCAAGATCCATAGCTCCCGGAGTAAGGTCGAGTTCGCATTGTTGTCTGTTGAGCCACTGAGCCTCTTGTTGCCTACGACCACAGTCGGCAGTTGCCAGAACCCTGTCAAAATTGGCTATCTGGAATGGCAGACTGTCGGGATGAGACGAATACCTCCGTGATGGGGAACGAGTCCTCGATCGAGGAGAGAAAGACGTTGGTCGCGTCCCTGGTGATCTGGACCGAGAGTGTGGGAGGCGGAAGTTGTCAATGTTACAATTTCGTGAACCCATTCGACCTGCACCACTTGCCAGAGATGGTAGTTCACCTCGAGCTGAAGATGGTCGAAAATGTTCCAACCTCTCTGACGTAGACTGATTGGCATAGTCTCGACGCAGAAGTCCCAAGTCTGAAGGAGAATCCAAGAATTCTTGCCTGCTATGGGTTAGCTATGGCACGGACACTTTGTGTGATGAGTTGCTTACTCCGACGACGATGGCGTATGAAGAGGGGAAGGGTCTCGACATTGCTTCATGATTGGCAGTGTTCGAAATGATCGGAGTAAGAGGCAGGCGGACAAGAGGACAGTCCCACCAGGAGTAAGCTGGTTTTATACTTTGTCCTTGGTACTATGACACAGTAGTTGGAGCGCGGAGACACGACCGCACGGTCAAACATATCGTAGTTTGTAATGTCCACGCTATCCAAGATTTGTGATGCGTTACTTCGAGGTCCAGGCGAGACAGAACAATCTCTCTTCTCCACACAAGTAGCCCTTGCTGCGCGGTCATCGGACCGTGCTTCAAAAATGACCAAGTAAGCTCTGACATCTTGCATGATCGGAGAGAACGAGGCTGGCATTGTCCCAACGATCTTGTTAGCGCAATGCACATATAACAGCCGGTCGGGGTTACGGTCATCCACATTATGCGTTGTCAAATCTTAGGCACGCACCGCAAGATCATATTGCACTTTGAAACAACCTTGCAATAGATAAACGATCAAGGCAGCGCCGCAATTGTAACGTAGAAGACTTGGGGAAATGTAATTGAAACGTCTTCTGAGGAATGATCATGATGGGGAATCAGTATTATGCTTTAGTCTAACCCTAGCGGGAAGACAGAGCTTTGTAGGTACCTTAAGATACAAGAACCAGAGCCAATATAGACCTGAAGCCGGGAACACCGAATTAGTAGAAAGCACGCATACCGCTTTTGAAGCACTGTCGAAGCCCGGCTCAGAAACACGTCCACCGTCATGTCATACTTCAAGAGTCCATGCTAGGCTAGAAAAGCTATCCTTCAATTTCTCTTTTCTCCCCTTGAGCTGCTCAACCGCATATGTACCTACCCTCAAAACAATGCATCGCTCGCACATTTATCTAATTGAATGAACCTTCGCTCGAGACCGAGGATCCATTATGCAGACAGGAAATCCCTGACACGAACCGACAAGCTCATGAGAGACAGTAGTCATGTTCCACACCCAAAGAAACCGCCTACAGCATAAGCTGGAACAGTCCTGCGATGAGCGAGATACCACCCATCAGTACAGGAACCATCAGAGTTGAGAGGTTAACTTCCATATAGCCAGCAGCACTGTTGCCACTTGCTGTTGACGTGGAAGAGCCGGATGCCTTGGTTCCTGCACCTCCTGGCTTGGTCTCGCTGCCCTGGCAGACGAAGTTGCCCTTAATGACCTGCTTGCTGTTCTTGTCAGCCTGGAAGGCGCTGCAGTCGAGAGTTCCGGAGCTTTGCATGTTGAAAGCACCCTTGACTTGCTTCAAAGCAGGAAGTTCGACGCTGATTGCACAATTAGCTTTGGGGTTTTTATCATTGAGTTCGCAGAGAGGAAAATGGACTTACTCAGTGAAGTTGCCGTTGAAGTCTAGAGCACCTCCAATAGTAGCAAGATTAGTGAAGCCGTTTATCATCTTCAACATGGTGTTGTTGGCGATCTGGTAGCTGCCATTGACCGAGGTAAGCATGGGGAGGGAAATGTTGGTCAAGTCGGTGTTGTCAACGAAGATCAAGCCGCCGACGGTGGTTAGGTTGGGTGCTACGAATGACTGCATGGTATTGCCGTAGAAACCCAGATACTCAGTAACGTTGGCGAGAGATGGCAACAAGACTGAGCTGCAATTTCGGAATGTCATATTCTGGGCAGTCTCGAGCATAGGGAAAGTGGTGGTGAGACCGCTCACGTAACCATCGTTGGCCTCAATGTCGAGGGAGCCCTTGATGCTGGTGACTTGCAAGCTGATGTTTTGCAGCGCCTGGTTGTTGTTGACGTTGAAGGAAGTAACTTCTTGCAGGTTGTTGATGCCTTGCAGCGAGCTCAGGCCAGTGTTGGTAATGAGGATGCTGACGGCCTGGCTGATACCAGTGCCTCCGAAAGACAGTTGTTGCAGTGCAGGTAAGGCGGTGAAGTTCATCGAGGTGACAGTGGTAAGCTGGGGGAAAGAGAGATCAGACAAGACGGTGAGACCACCGAGCTCGAAGCCACCAATGGATTTGAGCTTTCCAAATGACAAGCTCGACAGCATGGCTGCGTCGGTGACGGTCAAGTTACCGGTGATCTTTTGCACACCATCCACAGCCAGCTGCTGATGGCCATTGCCATCCTGTGCCACGGCGAGGCCTGTATTGATAGCCACGGAGCCGCTGTATGTTGTGCAGGAAGCCAGACCGGATGCATCAGCGGATGCTGAGATTGTCAGGGTTGCAGAGTTACTACATTGAGCTATGAAGAATGTGTTAGCCAAAATGCTGACTTGAGTAATTGCATGGATGGTTTGGAACTTGTTGAGGAGCTTGATGGAGAGCTTCGACGCAGGAATGGAGATTTTTCGTACCGAAAGCATAGCTCGCGAGGGCAACCGCCGGCAGAAGGTATACTATGATGGCCATTGCGTAGAGTATGCGTTGGATACGATAACTAGAGACGTAGACTGTTAGCTTGATGCGTAGGATTGATGCTGTGATGTGGTGGTGCCAGCGAAAAGTGTCGAGCAGCCAAAGTAAATAGAGACATCGTTGGCGTCGTACGTAGTGTGAGCAGTGTAATGAGTACAGCTAGACATACCTTGATGATTGTATTAAGAGCTGTGAGCTGATTCAGAGTGATGATGATGCGTGTGTTGATTGGGATGATGGGGAGAAAAAGTTGTTGGGTGGATGGAGGAGGATGCAGCGAGTGTGAGAAAAGTAGCGGACGAAAATTTAATATTAAAACTGGCAGTCGCCGACTTGAGACTCGACTTTACGAATCTCGAGGAAGGCGCCGCTGATGAATGTGAGTTACTGCCTGAACGAGAGTCGGGTATGCTGTTGACGACCTTTTGTGACGGAATTCAAGAAATCTTGGAGCGGACTTGGGTTTTTGGGGAAGGACGGGAGCAAAGTTGTACTCTGAAAAGGGACTGGGCGGGAAAAGGAGACCCCTTCCACTTAGGCCGGCCATAGTGCACTCTTCCCAAGGCCTCGCCAACCACAAGGAGGGACGCGCATTTCGTTAGCGGGTATCTCGTTTGTATCAAATGTTTTGCCCCATGCTCATTGCCAATGTCGGATTCTGTCCGCCATTTACATTTATGCTCGTGCGCCATACCAAACACAGCTATCTATTAGACCACAATCCCGACCCACCTCCGCCGTATCATTTCCACCTGATTGGTAGATAACGACACTATTGGCACCATCTCTCGTTTTAGCCATCACGATTTTCTTGATTTCCTTTCAAACCATACTTTACAGAATCTATGTCGTGGGAGCGTCTATTGGATCGATACACAATACTCGTACAACGACGAAGAACAACACTGCGCTGATTAGCGGTACGATGAACTCATTTCACGCGCAAATGCATACTTTAGAGTCGAGGAAGACTTTTGGTGCAAGTGCATTGGCAAGCTTGAGATACTGATCATCCCTGCAACATCTTGACGGCAACTAGAGATAGTGAACAGTAGTCGCGCTCTCTTGCATGAGCCATTGAGCCCAATCTACCTCTGCCTCTCGTATCGATGGTATCCTCGTAGGAAGAATTTGCCCCGCAGCAGAATGTTGGCAAGCGCTCTGTGGAACGGTTCTTGGTCTGTAAACGGGCCAAACTTCGGGTTTTCGGCGTGGAGGAGCTCGAGATTCTGTGGAGTCTGGACTCACCCTCTTGCAGCTTGGACTCGTCATCAGTGGCAACACTGTGCTACTGCACGTACCTCGATGGGAAAGAGTAAGGTAAGGTAAGTGAAGCTTCCTATCAAAGTCAAATAACTTTGAACGAATACAAAACGTGTGAGGAAGCATGCAATTTGTTTCGCAAATTGGACTATAACTAAGGTATCTTGCCGATCAGCGTAAAGCGGATTTCTCTCGACGCCTCAACCGTCCATGCCAAGCGCCATTAATTCTCCGCTGTCCACAAAAACGGGACACTGGCTTTTCATGCTTTGCATTCCGATGCTTTGATGCTTGGATCCATTCGCACGCCGCCACCACCGCTGCGGGTACTTGCACCTGTAACCTTGTCGCCTCAAACGCTGCGAGGTAGCGAGGCAGCCTTCCTTGAGGTAGTTTTGCGCTAACCGCGAGGATTAATGAGAATATTACTCAGCCTGCAAGACTCTTCCTTGTCATCCTCGACTACCAAAGTATGAGTATTGTAGGAAAACCAATAGAAACTGTGTTTCTACTGCTTGTCCTGACTCCATAGGAGTGAATGAGACTACGAACCATTATTACTTGCAAATATTTCTGAGAATATCGGGCAAGCTCTTTGCTTGCATGCGCAGCTTCACTCTGAATCATAGAACACTACGCACCATGCCTGTCAAACGTGCTCTGAGGAGCAGCACTTCTGCTAGCAATGCGGCTACGCCTGTTGATCATGCCAAGGATACTGAGACTGTAGCTACGAGTAGCGAGGCTCCTTCCAAAGACGCTGGGCTAAAGCCACCAAACGAGAGGCGTAAGCGCAAAACAAAACCGACCAATCTACCACCCAAGAGAATTCGACTCCATACCCCCGAAGCGAGTATCGAGACGCTAAGCAACCATGCCAATATCTATCATCGAACCGCTATGGCTCCTCCATATAGGATGCCAACTACCGATAACTCTGCATTATCTTTAGATCGACCTGTCGAACCCCATAGAACGAATGCACCTGTCATAACTCCAAGAGGTTCCCGCCTGGTCACTTATTCCCAAAATACTTTTGACGAATCTCCATCCAAGACTGGTGTTCCAAGGCCAACAACTACGACCGGGCAAATTCTTGAAGAAGCATGTGCCCATCTCATCAAAACAGATCCTAAGATGCAGCCTCTGATTGAGAAGCACTATTGCCGTGTTTTCTCTCCAGAAGGCTTAAGTGAGGAATGCGATCCATTCAAGAGCCTTTGCAGTACAATAATGGGCCAGCAGGTATTGTGAGGGGGCGATTCTTTGGCGGCCTGATCTCACGTTTCGATAGGTATCTGGGGCCGCGGCTTCATCGATGAAGAGAAAATTCGTAGAACTCTTCAACAAGTCCGCTGATCTCGAGAAAGACGTGCCGACGCCCGAAAACGCACAGAAAGATGAAGCGTCATTTCCAACGCCTACGGAGGTAGCGCAATGCAAAGTTCCTTTCTTACGCCAGGCTGGTCTTTCAGAACGAAAAGCAGAGTATATCAAAGGACTCGCTGAGAAATTTGCTTCTGGCGAGCTGAGTGCTGCAATGCTCATGAAGGCCAGCGATGAAGAGGTTCTTGAAAAGTTGACTGCCGTAAGAGGCTTGGGAAAATGGTCTGTGGAGATGTTTGCCTGTTTTGGACTGAAGAGAATGGACATCTTCTCTACAGGCGATCTTGGAGTGCAGTATGACTCCCTGCTGTCTGGAAGTTGAAAGGCAGTGTTAACTCTAGCAGGAGGGGCTTGGCTGCCTTCATGGGGAAAGACGTGAGGAAGCTGAAAGGCAAGGGAGGAGGGAAATGGAAGTATATGTCTGAAAATGACATGTTGATGCATTCAGAAAGATTCGCTCCTTACAGGTAGGTCCCACTATTGTTTCATTCGTCCTTCGACTGAACATAGACAGGAGTGTGTTCATGTGGTACATGTGGAGGGTCGAAGACGTAGATACGAGTATTCTCGAACACACGTAGAGAAAGGACGGCGACTACGATCTACCAATGTAAATTTCGATCTCATGGTCCACATACAGCAGTATCATCATTTTCATCTTGAAGTGGGAAAAGGCTTTGTAGGCACTGTCTTTCAGAACTCCTTTCCTATGTACAGTAGGATACAGCAGGACGCATAACAATCGATACTGTCTGGTGGTCACCATAATGTGCCCAACTCAATGCCTCTCAGCCGTCTTCTTTCTCTTGCCCACAACCATGGCCTCCAAGTCGTCACGTTCCTTTGATTCTGATTCGATTTCCTTGATAATAGGTGACAGGTATAAGGTGTCCTGTACGGCAGTAAGCAGACGCCCCAAATACGCGAAGTTCTATTGTTGCTCACCTCTTCGGGCTTGGTTTGCTGGTCTTTGGGAAGCAATTGGTGGGAAAGAGAGCACTGGAACCAGTCAGCATCTGTATCTCGCTTCCTCCATACATCAAGTATTCTGGAAGCTTACCTGGAAAGCTCTTCGAAGTCGGAAGACTCTGTCGTAAGCCTCCTTGGGCGGCAATCGTTTCAGGGCGAGGAGGACGGTGTCGGACTCCTCCGGGATAAGGTCATCGGCTCTAGATACCTCGATGCTTAGCTTTCGCTCTGATATTTGAGTGCAGCCTCCAAGGAAAGGAATGCAGCGTTCGATAAACACAGACTGCGATCCCAAATGTCCGCATTGGAGGAGAGGTTACTACTTTAAACCAAGCTTCCTGTATCCCGCAGCATCGGCGTACCAATTTGCAAATGGCACCATCCATCGCTTCAACCATGGTCGCTTTATTATGTACTTGGCGAGTGAGGGAGCCGACATGATTGCGAGTCAGTGCCTGTCAAATTGGATGTCAGTAGTGGTGTAGCTTGTGAAGCTGCATTGATCTTTGGTGTTGCTAGCGCTATTTCTAAAATAGTCGACTGCCTTGGCATGCCGGGGAACGTTTCTCGCCTGGCCGGCTTTACAGCTATGATAAGACCAACAGACCGCACTCACACTCGCAACTCTCTTCAAGCCAGTCGGTGTGATCGAACCTGGTCAATCACTCCTCCTCAAAATACCTATACCACCTACTCGATGCCTCCGGTCGGGATGAAGCTGCCTAATCGTTAATATAGTACTCGCCCTCAGTGTGCGGGGTTGACCACAACGGGGGATTAGTATAAGAATCTTAATAGAGCTTGGAAGCCTGCGAATACCTGCCTTTCTCCGCCAGATGCCTTGCTAGAACCTATCTCGGCTTCACTTGGCCCCCCGCAATGTCCTTTGACCGCAATCCGGTTGCCCCAATTGCTGCCCGAGACGCGGAAAAAGGAATCTCGAATGCTCCGAATGCTCGGCTTCAGTATTGGGTGAGAAAGATCCCCGAGGGATACGTTGTTCCGGTATCTGGAGGCCTCGCTGGTGCTGTTTCCGGTCTTGTGAGCTGTCCGTTGGATGTGATCAAGACTAAGTTACAAGCTCAGGGGGGCTTCAAAAGCTCAAAAGATGGAATTAAGGCTACTACTGATGCATATCGAGGTGTTCAAGGGACTGCTGCTACCATATGGAAGGAAGATGGCCTGCGTGGCATGTACCGAGGGCTCGGGCCAATGCTCCTGGGCTATGTGCCAACTTGGGCTGTTTATCTGACTGTTTACAATAAGACGCAAACTTACTTCAGGACCAAAACGGGTGAGTGGGCATTTCCTTAAAGGTCAAAGAATTGCTGACTGAAGAATCTTATCAGACAATTGGTTCCTTGCAAACGTGTATGCGTCTCTGAGTGGAGGAGCATGCTCTACCATGGCAACAAACCCGATATGGGTCATCAAAACAAGGCTCATGTCGCAGTCGAGCTCAAGAATAGCTACCAATCATTCGAGACCTCCGTGGCATTATAAGAACACCTGGGACGCAGCACGTGTGATGTACCGGAGCGAAGGCATTCTCTCATTCTACTCTGGCCTCACGCCAGCACTACTAGGATTGACTCATGTTGCGATACAATTCCCCTTGTATGAGATCTTCAAGGAAAAGTTTACTGGCATTGGAAAAGGACAGAAAGAGAGTGACGAAGATCGTAGCCACCACTTCTATGGACTGGCGCTGGCCGTCTTCTTAAGCAAGGTCTGTGCGAGCACGGCAACATATCCTCACGAGGTCGTGCGAACAAGACTTCAGACCCAGCAAAGATCAGCAGCTCCGCCTACAGCACAGGGAATGCCATTGAGAGAAGGTCTAACAAAGGCGGGAGACCATGGACGGACTCCTGGACTGTTTACTCCCATTGTCAGCGAGCTACGATACCGAGGCACGGTGCAGACTTGCAGAGTCATTCTGATGGAAGAGGGTTGGCAAGGCTTCTACGCTGGCCTCGGCACCAATCTGATACGAGCTGTACCTTCTGCCATGACCACAATCCTTACGTTCGAGTACCTCAAGAAGTCAATGTATCACCTTCAACATGATGACCAATCAAGCGACGGCGCAATGGGAGAAGCCGTCGCGTAAGCATTGCATTTTCTGTAAAGGCTGCGGAAGCAACGGTTGCTTCGACTTGTCTAGCTCATTCATTGTTCCTTACAGACCGTCTCGCTATAGAGGTGAACCGAAGGCATGCTATATGGGACTGCAGGAAAAGGGGTTTTTACGAGACATTGGGGCGTTGAAAGGGGATTGTGGCCAATGACATTCGGCCTAGGATACGTTAACCTTTGGGAGGCTCGGAGGAATCTTCGTTCTGCTCGGGTGTTCCTTGTTTCCCTATGTACATAGCCACTCTAGTGGAAAGCTGTGCTCATCATCCGAAGATTTTTACATTGCTTCAAGTAGCACCACTACGCTCCCCCTCGATCCTCTGCTTTGCACCGGCTGGGTCTACGTTGTTCGATTTCCGGCCACGGTCCTTCCAGAGCTTGGCCAGTGTCCTCTTGTGGTGGTCGCTGGTAATGGCGTTATGCCATAGCAGTTGGGCTTCCCTTCCAGCCTCTGAGACTGCCTTCCATCTCAATATAGCCCTCTATGATTGGATATTCCCCATCTGCAAGAAGTGATGCTCTGTTCCCTCAGGATTGCGGTGACGTCTTATCGTCCATCATCCTTTGATCCAACCTTCTTCGCTTTCAGCAATTCATTCCCTCCAGACATGCTTTTACCCTTCGTAACCACCTGTCTTGTCTTGTCCTCCGCACCAGTGACCAATTGCCTCAACGTTTCCTGCTCCCCAGGTCTCCCTAATGAGCCATGTCGCCGCTGGCTCTTGTTGTACCAGCTGATCTGTCCGCCATCCGCCTCTCTGTGACGCTTTGCATTCCGCTTGGCAGCATTTATGCTGGATCGAGTGTAGACGAATAGCAAGCTTGCCATGGTAAAGGCTGCGATTGGGGCGACTAGATGTCTGGCCTTGATATTCCAGGTTTTGGAGATTGGGATGTCGGACATGCGTTTGCCTCGGAGTGGTTGCGGGCTCATTATGCCTTCAGTCGCTGTTCGTACTCATGGACGTGTTGGAGAGAGTTATGCGGGGTCGGACATGGCGAGCTCAATGGGGACCCTTGAGGGCATACCAGGCGAAGCCACGAACGGTAGTTCAGCAGAATTGCTAAGGAATCTTTCGGTGCTCAACGAAGCTGTTTGCCTGGAGCCCACGGAGCCGTCGCAGGTTGAAGGAGCATATGTAGGAACATTTCCGCTCAAGGCTGAGAAGTTTTACTAGCGTCTCTTGATGTAGATCCAATGCATCATCCGACTAATGGATTGATTTCTGAAGGGATCGATAGGTTGAGCTAATCGCCAGAATATGAGGGGCCTCAAACTGCCATTTGAGATTGCCCAAAATGGTACTTGGACATGTGGAGGCTGTCTGCGTAACCAGCGGCAGATTGTGGAAAGGGCCACTTGTGCAACAACAGCCCGAGGTTCCTCGATAGCAAATGGAGTCGCATCGAGAGGCTTCAGATCTGGTTGCTCAAAGGCTTTGCCAGTCGATGGTACCAGATCAGTTGGCTCTTCAGGATACGGACCGCCGCCTAGAAAACCCCGATTGAACGGCCTGAGGCTTGGATTAGTTCTAGCAGCGTTAACAGCTGCTGGTTCGGTATCGGTATTCTCAGATAACGCGAAGCATAGCTATGCCGCAGCTACAAGGTCTCTGCGGGTACTCTCCGCACTCTCTCGGAGTGTTCGCGAGTAAGTCCTGCCCTCTGGGTGCATGATCTTGGCCGCTGATCGTGCGCCTTGCAGCTACCAGGTCACCTTGAGGCGAAAAGAAGAGGGTGGAGACGATTGGCAGGCAATTCTCAGGGCGTGTCACAAAAGATGCTCAGAGCGTACTCTCAAAGCCATGGAACAGAATGGCTCGATATTCATCAAGTTGGGACAGCATCTGAGTAGCATGAACTACCTGCTGCCCGAAGAATGGACTACAACTTTCATACCATTACAGGACCATTGCCCAGTATCTTCATACGAGTCTGTAGCAGATCTCGTACTGAAAGACACTGGAGCACCTATCGAGGATTATTTTGAAGACTTTGCAAGAGAACCCATCGGAGCAGCGTCCCTTGCGCAAGTTCACTTGGCGACGATGAGGGAAACAGGTCAGAAGGTCGCTGTCAAAATCCAACATCCGGCTTTAGCGGAGTGGGTACCACTGGACTTGTCGTTGACGAGGCTCACATTCTCGACACTGAAAAGATTCTTCCCAGAGTATGACCTTGAATGGCTATCTAACGAGATGGAAGCCTCTTTGCCCCAAGAGCTCGACTTTGCACTGGAGGGAGAAAATGCACTCCGAACGCGGGAGCACTTTCTCGGTCTGCCCAACTCACCGCTGGTCGTACCCAACGTGCTATGGGGTATGAAGCGGATCCTAGTCATGGAAAATGTGGCAGGCCATCGAATTGATGACCTCGAGTATCTCGATTTCCACGGCATCGACCGAGACGAGGTTTCTGCAGCGTTAGCTCACGTCTTTAATGAGATGATTTTTGGAGATACACCCCTACACTGTGATCCTCATGGCGGAAACGTTGCAATTCGCGAGAACAAAGGTAGACGGAAGCCCAACTTTGACATCATTTTGTACGACCATGGCCTTTACAGAGTCATACCGAAGCAGCTCCGGCGAGATTACGCGAAACTATGGCTTGCCGTCATCGATGCGGATGAGAAGAAGATGCGTAAATATGCACATGACGTTGCAGAGATCGATGATGACCAGTTTCCTCTCTTCGCAAGTGCTATTACAGGAAGAGACTACACTACTCTTACTCAGTCTGTAGTATCCACTAGGTCAGAGGAGGAAAAGGAAGCAATATCCGAGTCTATGGGTGAGGGAATGCTGCAGCAGGTATGGATTCTTTTGGTATTACGAATTCATGCTGATTGAGAAAAGCTGGTCCAACTTTTGGCCAGAGTTCCGCCCATTATCCTCTTGATCTTGAAGACGAACGATCTTAGTAAGTCCGCGAGGTAAATTCCGTATGTATCGTACACTGACTCTATGAAGCCCGTAGTCTAGATGAGAATCTCCACACTCGCGAAGGGCCAGTACGCAACTTCATGATCTTGGCCCGATACTGCAGTAAGACGGTCTTCGAAGAGCAGATGGAGATTATCCGCGGAGCGGGCAGTATTTTTTGGCCTCACAACCTTTTGCGACTCATCGCAGCCTGGTCATCCTTCATGAGGGTTGAGCTCAAGCTTTCCTTGTATGAACACTACATCTCCTTCAGGCGTTTCGCAAGCCTTAAACCGATTGCAAGCCTTTAGCGTTGGCCTCTTTTGGGCATGTACCGACGAGAAGGCTAGCGTCAGCATTGGTAGGAGCACAGAGAATTTTGCGTTCATCTTCATTTTCAAATGGCGCACTCCCACACTGCAATCAATGTGGATGGCGCGAGTCACAGCCATTTGTGCAATTACTGTACGAGCATGCCTCTCTCCTTTGATTTCATTTTCGATGTTGCCGATTTTCTTTTCTTACAGGGTTCAAAATGCGGGGCCTGTACTCGTACGTGGGGTACAAATTCGCTGAGCCTCTATTTGCACTTGCTTCTTGACACTCTTCAAGACTTCCCAATCTTTGAGCTCGCATTTTGTCGCCCAAAATGGAGGAGCAGGCGAGCAGGTTAGTCGAGAAGACTTGGGGTGAGCCTTTATCTCACCCAACGATCATGGTATTAGGCGCTCATCTTGCGAAGCAAAGTACAAAGATACGCCTGCCTCAAAAAGACTTCTGATAGCCGTGTCTGGGATTCCTGGCTCAGGTACGCTGTCAATAGCTGTTGCCTGCCAGCACTGCCCCTCACATGAAGACAGGTAAAACAACTTTCGCCAGCACGGTAGCCAACAGGCTCAACCGTCTCCATAATGAGGAAGCCCCTGGCTGTTCATCCACCACCATCGCCGTCTTCCTACCCATGGATGGCTACCATCTCTACCGTGCCGAACTCTCAGCGATGTCCGAACCCCACACAGCCCATGCGCGGCGCGGCGCAGCCTTCACGTTCGACGACAAGGCGTTCTACGAGCTAGTCAAAACCCTACGGCAGAACCTCCTGCCTGAAACAAAGACGGTCTATGCTCCTTCCTTCGACCATGCGGTGAAAGATCCTGTGGCCGATGATATACCTATACATCCCACAGCGAGGATTGTGATATTCGAGGGCAATTATCTCAGCTTGAACAAAGGACTGTGGAGGACGGCAGCAGAGTTGATGGACGAGCTGTGGTTTGTGGAAGTGGACTTTGATGTGGCAAGGAATAGGTTGATGGATAGGCATGTTGAAGCTGGGATTGCGAAGGATAGGGAGGAGGGGGCGAAGAGGGCGGATGAGGTTGATTTGGTGAATGGGAGGGAGATTGTGGATGGGAGATTGGATGTACATGAAGTGATTGTTAGCAGGGAGGATGATAGCTGGAAGCCAGGAGCTCAAGAGAAGGTGCAATCAGAGCCCCTGAAATCTTCTCATTAGCCGGTCAAGCCATTGCATAGGTTCACAGCGACTCTGGGTATGTGTACACCCAATTTGTTGATAGAGCTATTATTGACGATCATTTACGTTTTGATCTATTGACCCTGAGTCGAATACCTACTGTGCAAAGTGGAACGCTACGGATGCAGCATCTTCATCCGGAGATATAATACATCTGTTTAAACATCGACTTTTGAATTTCATCCTGCGTTGATGACCCTCGAAGCACAAGCAGTTTTTGGAACTTTTTCCTTCTAGCCTCGTTGGCTTGACAGCACACCTTCCCTCAGTAAGGACCGAGTTATTAGTGCGAGACGGAGCTCAGCAACTACAATTCCCTAGCAAGTATAAAGAACATGGTGGAAAGAAAGGTGCTTTTGGAACTAGCTGCCGGTAGTTAACATTACCACCACAGCTCATTTCCATCCTTGAAAAGAATGCTGCTCAATTGTGGAACGTTATTCAAGGGCGGTCGTAGCATCTTATAGCCTCTCCCGGCCTGCTCGCCTCTCCTCACGCCTGCGTCGTCCGGCGACAGGCATACGTTCTTCGTCAGCAATTCGACTCTCTAGTCTTCGAAGATTGGCTTCCATCTCATGCAGCTCAGTCTCCCGCTCTAACAAACGCCTAAACCTCGGGTAATCCTCCTCCCGAGTGTGCCCCCGGCTCAGCTGCAGGGAGAGTGCTTCGATTCGCCGGGCCTGGCTTTCGGCTTGTGCCAATTGCGACCCAATGATGTCAATCGGCTCGTCGTCAGAGTCTACGAACTCATTGGGGCAGACATCGACGTCTGCGGATGTGGAGGGCGCAGTGACAAGCGTGCCGTAAGATGACGTGGACGCTGAGTTTGATGAGAGCGAGGATGCCGAGGCAGTTGTGAAAGAAGAATGGGTGCTTGGTACACGCTCATCAGGTTGTATGGTTGTAAGCATAGTCTCCCAGTGGTCGTCGCCCTCAGGACTGAAGCTTCGTTCTCGGTCTCCTAGCCCATCCACGCTGCTTTGAGTATGTGTGGCTCGAGTGATGTCGCGCATGGGAGGACTCATGCGGTGCAATGGAGGCAGCTCGGCTAGATCGTGGACTCTCATTCGGCGCATCAGATTCAGTCGAGTCTCGACAGACTCGAGGTACGCGGCTTCGGCCTCACGATACTCAACTGAAAGCTGAGCTGGATTGCGGCTCCTCATCCTGTTGATGTCTGCACGGTGTCCAGCGACGTATTCGCGCTCTCCGCTGTCGCTCATTTCAGCCATTCTTGATGCGAGCCGTGCAAGGACCTCATTGCGTTCAGCATTCGCTTGGGCCTCATCCTCTGCATCCAGTCTGTGAGCTGGTGCAAATCTGGGTGTGAGCGATGCGGAACCGATAGGGCGAGTAAGGATGTGAGGAGAGGACCGGTTTGAGGTTTCGCCAGAGGTATGTGGAGGAGTTGGCATATGTCCTGGAGGCGGCGATCTTGTCTCTTCTGATCTCGATATGGCCAGGAGCTCCGGCATGCCATCACGACTGGTGTCCCTAGCGCCTGATGACTCGGAGACGGTGTTCGCTCGAGCGGTCCTCATGTGCCGTCCTGGACGCTCGTAGCTCAAAGCATCTCTGAGTAGTGCGCGTCCGCTCTCCAAACGGCTGCGCTGACTTGCTTCTGAATGCGCCAGGTCTGCTTCTGCAACCGTGTCCCGAGCTTCTTCTGCATTCGACGTGGATGGGGTAGCTGACTGATCTCGGCGACGAATGTCTTCAAGTAGTGAGCGACGGTCCGCTAGCATTCGCATTCGGCTTTGAGAGCGGCTTTGGTTGCGAGAAAGAAGTGTATTGAGTGTAGACTGATGATCGCGGACATTTGGGCTGTATCGGACAGTGCGTTGACGCCTGATAGCTGAGCGGGCTGGAGCAGTAGGGTCTGTCTTGTGGGTGACTTTGGGCTCGGCAGCATCGGGCTCGACGAACATCCTGCGAGATCATGTATGATTAGCATAATATTCTTGCCTTGAATTGTGTATGCATAACGAGGCTGCTAGATACGCGAAGCATAAAGTAGACGCAGGCGCAAACACCACCGCGACAAAAACAACAACTCGACATACCGTAAACCCATCGCGCAGAAGTCGTCGCACAACGTCAAAGTTGAATGTGAATGATACTGCGACGGCAAAAATGATGATCTGATTGTCCTCGACGATGAAGGATCGATGAGGATTGCGATTGAGGCAACACTGAGGAGAATGTGAGGCTGGCAGGAGCGGTTAATACAATTCCGCACTCAAAATACAGTAAAGTATGGTAGGGCTGGCGAATGGCGCTTATCAACTTACAGATTGCTTGGCAGAATTTCGAGAACGGCTTTCGCTTCAGAGTTGCTGTCGAAGAACAACCCGACCAGAGCTCACTCCTGTCGCCTCTTGGAACAGTATGCTCTCAAGGCAACAATGATCGAGCTTGGTCTCGCGCGAATCATCAGACTACTAAAGGACACTCCCATAACATGGCGCGCTATACACATAGCAGGCACCAACGGCAAAGGATCCGTTTGTGCTTATGCTTCAGCAATGCTGAATGCTGGCAAATACAGATGCGGCCGGTACACTTCACCGCATCTGATAGATCGATGGGACTGCATTACAATCGATGAAAAGACCGTAAATGAGAAGTTGTTCCATGAAGTTGAAGCTATTGTGAAAGCGAGGGACCAGAAACAGGGTATCAAGGCCTCGGAGTTCGAAATTCTGACCGCGACAGCATTCGAAATATTCAATCGTGAAAAGATTGAGGTTGGCATTGTTGAAGTTGGTTTGGGCGGCCGACATGATGCGACCAATGCCCTCCAGTTCCCCACTGTTACTGTTATCACGAAGATCGGAAAAGACCACCAGTCTTTCCTGGGAAACACTTTGGAGGAAATCGCATACCAGAAGGCGGGTATAATGAAGAAGGCCGTGCCTTGCATTGTGGACGGAAGCAACATGCCATCTGTGCTCGAGGTTTTGAGGCACAATGCAGAAGAAGTCCAAGCATCCTCCATGAGAGTTATACCTCAGGACTCCGAGGACAATGACCAAGTATGGGTCATCCTGCCCAAGGAAGAATTCGAGGTCCACCAGCAAATGAATATTTGCTTGGCCTTCCAAGCCATTAAAGAAGTGCTTGCCTATGATCACCTTTCATTGAACCCACGCGATCTATTGCTTGCCATCTCGCAGACCGTTTGGCCTGGACGTTTGCAGACGCTCAGCATTAAAGGTATCATTGGTACCGAACAAAATATTCTCCTCGACGGAGCTCATAATGCTCAATCTGCCGAGGTTTTGGGTTCATACGTCGATCGAAAACTTCGAAAGAAGCACGGCCCTGTGACCTGGGTGATTGCCATGTCAAAGGGCAAAGATGTTCAAGAATTACTCGCTTGTCTCCTCAAGCTGAACGACAACTTTATAGCTGTCAAGTTTGGTCCTGTAGACGGGATGCCTTGGGTCAGACCAGAGGAGCGGGAGACTTTGGTAGCGGCAGCGCAAGGCCTTGATGTTGAGGGTTTGAGTACTCACACCGAGGAAAAATTGGACCTTGGCCTGCGATGGGCTGCGAAACTTGAAAATGGCGGGCCTTTAGTGGTTGCTGGGAGTCTTTACCTGGTGTCAGATGTCCTTCGAATGCTTCGGGACAAGCGTTAGTTGGCTGCACTTTTGATAGCTCTATAGGGAGTCTTGTAAGATAACATCCCTCGAAGAGAACCTGATTCTACCACAGCGATGCCTCGTTTCCACAATCGGAACATATGACTGCCTGGCAGACTCGTTGTTTTCAAAGTGTTCTCTTAGTTATTCTTTTATGTCTATGAATTTCATAGTAGCTTTGGCATGAAATGTAGAATTCTGCGATAATAAGCAGCCGCCTTTGTAGCCGAAACGCGAACACTTGAGTTTGTAACCCTACACACGCGAATCCAATGCCCTCACAACCAAACACAAGTCCCTGGCGGGTCTGACCACTGGACTAGTACCTCATTGAACGGTATGTGAGCTAATGTGTTATTGTGCTCATCTGCATATGTCCTGACAACGCATAGGTCTCTGGGGCTGAGCGTCACATGGGATCATCCGACCATCCCACCTCGTTGACACTAATAGCGGCTATCAATACGTGATGCTCTGCCATAGTTTCCCTAGAAGATGTAATCATTACATGAACGCTCTATGGTGAGACTCAGGAGCCGTCGGGCGAAAACAAGAGCAGGATTCCATTGGAGAGGTTGAGGGTTCAATATGGTTTCATGGACTCCCCAAACCGGAGATACTCCTATCGACGGACGTCAAGGTAATCTAGCGCACATCCCGAGCAAGACAGTCGTGAAGGAGACCCAGAGGGATGCCAATGGCGCATGCACTCCACGACAGTCTCAGAAGGAGTCTGAGACAGTAACCAAGGCTCAAGATGTCTCAGAGCTCAAAGATTATCAGCTTGGAGACTGCCTGGGGAAGGGTGCTTTTGGTTCTGTTTTTAGGGCCCTGAACATGGGCACAGGGGAGACCGTTGCAGTCAAACAAGTGAAGCTTGCAGATCTTCCAAAGAGCGAGCTGAGGGTCATTACACTCGAGATCGACCTCCTCAAGAACTTGGATCACCCAAACATTGTCAAATACCGTGGTTTCGTCAAGTCAGCGGAATCACTCAATATCATCTTGGAATACTGCGAGAATGGATCTCTACACTCGATCTCAAAGAACTTTGGCAAATTCCCGGAAAACCTTGTGGGCATCTATATGTCTCAAGTACTTCACGGACTACTCTATCTTCACGAGCAAGGTGTCATACATCGTGACATCAAGGGTGCGAATATTCTTACCACAAAACAAGGACTCGTGAAGCTTGCCGATTTTGGAGTTGCTACAAGGACCACTACGTTCCATGAATCCAGTGTGGTGGGAACCCCGTATTGGATGGCTCCAGAAGTGATCGAACTATCAGGTGCAACGACAGCATCTGACATTTGGAGTCTAGGCTGTACCGTGATAGAGCTATTGGACGGCAAGCCACCATATCACAAATTGCAGCCAATGCATGCCCTTTTTCGTATCGTTAACGACGATCATCCTCCTCTTCCTGAGGGAGCTTCACCCATCGTTCGAGACTTTCTAATGCAATGTTTTCAAAAGGACCCTAATCTAAGGGTGTCGGCACGGAAGCTGCTAAAGCATCCCTGGATTGTCAGTGCGAAGCGGTCTGATGCTGTAGTGCCCAACGAAGAGGCTGTCAAGAGCGTACAGCAATGGAATGAAGCCTTAAAGTCTCCCGAGTCAGGCTCGTTACGCAGGGCCTCACGGCCAATGTCCTCGAGCCCAATACCTGGAAGACGAGAACCAAATCATACAATAACAAATTCTGTCCGAGGCCCACTGAACCTTGCAAAGCCCAGGGTGAATGCTGCGCAATTCAGATCTCCGACTAACACGTCGGACGACAACTGGGACGACGATTTCGCCTCTGAAATCTCACCTAACGCATTGCAGCTGCCACATCTA
>JAABUS010000690.1_pt1 | contig 83627 bp, 71 predicted proteins | sample 5560161 | NCBI WGS metagenome assembly JAABUS01 (sample SAMN10711885, study PRJNA513376) | rock metagenome | isolation source: Antarctica rocks | place: Antarctica: Victoria Land, Trio Nunatak nord | collected 2016-01-04
CCTGTCTACAGACCTGTATTCCCCTGAGGCCCACCTCCCGTGTTGGTCGAGAAGATATGCCTATACCCGAGATGAGGCAGGCTGGACCTACCCCTCTCAAACTATATCCTATTCTTGGTCACAAGGGATCCTCATTGTCTGATATGAATAGATCAAGAATAGTTTTCGGCCACAACCACATACTTGTTGTGGGCCTTCGTTGCCACAATATTCTTCATTCACGACCAACACCACCTGGGCAGGAACAATTGACTACATTCATCGTCAAGCTTAAACCGACCACATCTTACCGGACCTGGACTTTTAGCCTCACCAAATTTTCCACCAGCTTAGACTAGGCAGACTGCTACATGCCTTACTCGTAGTGGGGGCTACGGATATCCCTTAAACCGTCGTTATGGCTGCCATCCCAGGTATACGGCCACCTTACCTGTCAGGGTACTAGGGAGCCACGGGAGATGACTAACCAGGCCAATGAGGACCTGGAGATTAATATTTAGATTTCCTGTGCAGTAAGGTACTACGGTATCTGGGGTTTTAATTGTTAGCGCACGCTAAGAACATCCCTACTAGCTCTTATCGAGTATATTCAAAATATCTGACCAATTTCCAGCCACACCAATTACCGACCTCCAAATTCAGCTCTATTCAGCTTCCTATTCAGCTTCCTAAATACCTACTCATCTATCTATCTACATATCTACCTATCAATATGAAGCTTTCGAAACCTTCTACAGAGTCTTCTATGAAGCCCTCTACTACACTCACTAAACAGTCGGATTTACCCCGTGATTTACGACTTCAGGTTCAAACACTAAGGGATATTGGATGGAAATACTTCAAAATAGCTGAACATCTGAAAATAACGATTCGTCAAGTTCAATATGCCAGTAGTCATCGACCTACTTCGCAGAAACGTCAATGCGGACGTAAATCGACCATAGACGCCGAATCTCTACAAATTTTGATTGATTTTGTATGTGCTTCGCAGAAGAATCGGCAGCTTCCGTACTGTCAAATTCCTTGAAAGCTTGGATGGAATGTTTCTGAAGATGCTATCCGTTGAGCCCTGCAAAAAGAAGGCTTCTCCAGAAGAGTGGCTCGAAGAAAGTCTTTCATTTCTGAAAAAAACAGACTTCTTCGATTAGCCTGAGCATACGAACATCTAAACTGAACCAAGGAACAGTGGCAAACTATACTGTGAAGTGATGAAACGTGGGTCAACGGCAGCTGTCATCGCAGAATATGGGTCACTAGACGACCTCACGAAGAGTACGATCCCACCTGTATTGTGCCTCGTCTTCCGAGGAAGGGTGAATAGATGTTTTGAGGATGTTTTTTTGGAAAAACAAAGGGATCGGGTGTTTTCTGGAAGAAAGACTGGGGCAAAATCAACAAGAAGTTCTATTGTGAGCATATTGTACCCATTATACACGGCTGAATGAGAATGAATCAAGGTCTCTCCTTCATGCAGGATAATGCTTCCGGGCACGCAGCAAAATACACTCGAGAAGAGCTAGAAGAAAGAGGTATACGCGTTATAGACTGACCTTCATACTCACCCGATTTGAATCCCATCGAAGCCGTATGAAACATTATGAAGGACTGAATACAGGAGCGTTATGACGATCAGGGCAAGCTCTTCTACAATACTCTAAGAAAAGCAGTGAGGGAAGCCTGGGATGCAGTTACACCCGAGCAATTGAAGGAGCTTATTGATTCGATGCATGACCGTTGCGAGGCCGTTATTACTGCGAAGGGGAAGCATACCAAATATTAGACTGTAGATATTATGTTCATAAGCTATATCACATTGGGCTAGACATGAGCCTAATGCAGCTAAAAATTAGTGGCGCGCCAACAATTAAAACCCCGAATACCGTAGTAAACAAATATTTTGGTGGGGTGCCTAAATAGGCTTAGCTTCCTTAATCCTGGGATGGCAGCCATAACGACGGTTTAAGAGATACGTACTACGGTACTTGGGGTTTTAATTGTTAACGCTGAAGCCACAGTCAGGGATTAATTTTGCTATGCTGACCAATCAATTCCTCTGTATTTGCAGATCGCGTTAACAATTAAAACCCCGAATACGTAGTACTGTGATATTCAGGGTTTTAATTTGACGCACGCTAAAAACACCCCTACTAGCTTCTATCGAGTATATTCAAAATATCTGACCAATTTGCAGTTCCGATCTACAAACTCAGCTTTCTACACAGTACTCTACCGTCACTATTCACATATTCACCTGTCAATATGAAGTCTTCTATGCAGTCTTCTATGAAGCCTTCTACAAAAGCCCCTACTACACTCACTAAACAGTCGAATTTACCTCGTGATTTACGACTTCAGGTTCATACGCTAAAAGACCTGGGCTGGAAATTGAGACGAGCTAGAATCATTCGACATAAGATATATTTTGAAGCCTATTGCATTCTGTCATGGTGCTAGGCTGGAAGCTCGGCCGAGCCGCATGAGAGTCATGTAGCTACATGCCCCTTTCGCGACTGCGCTAGCAGATCTAATTTCCCATGTAATATAGTCGCTTCGAGCCCACCTTGCTTTCTTTCCTCCTTGTCTTTCGTCCTGTACACTACTTGTATCTAGACCTGACCCTATCATAGCTATCATACGTTATATTGATAGTTCTTCAAACCTAGTCCCTGACACATTCTAATCGAAGATTCTAAGATACAGAAAAAGAAGAAGAGGAAAGAAGCTGTGGTAGAGCGGCAGGCCTATAACTGCAGAAGTCTCTGTCGCGATCAGCGCTAGTCCTCATCGGGAACTAGCCGCTCTGGGTTGGTCAACTTCATAATCAAGCTTTGTAGATGACAAGGCTTCAGGTTTGTCACAGAAATATTTCAAAATAGCTGAATATCTGAAAATTACGATTCGTCAGGTTCAGTATGCATCTACTCATCGGCCCACTCCTCAGAAACGTCAATGCGGACGTAAATCGACTATCGACGCCGAATCTCTACAAATTCTAGTTGATTTTGTATGTGCTTCGCAGAAGAATCGGCAGCTTTCGTACTGTCAAATCCCTTGAAAGCTCGGATGAAATGTTTCTGAAAAAGCTATCCGTTACGCTCTGAAGAAGGAAGGCTTCTTCAGAAGAGTGGCTCGGAGAAAGCCTTTCATTTCTGAAAAAAATCGACTTTTTCGATTAGCCTGGGCATACGAACATCTAAACTGAACCAAGGAACAGTGGGAAATTATACTGTGAAGTGACGAAACATGGGTCAACGGCAGCCGTCATCGCAAGATCTACGTCACTAGACGGTCGCACGAAGAGTATGACCTCACATGCATTATACCTCGCCTTTCTGGAAAAGGTGGCTGAATGTTTTGGGGGTGATTTTTTGGGAAAACGAAGGGACCGAGTGTTTTCTGAGAGAAAGACTGGGGCAAAATCAACAAGAAGTTCTATTGTGAGCATATTGTACCCGTTATACACGGCTGAATGAGAATGAATCAAGGTCTCTCCTTCATGCAGGATAATGCTCCCGGGCACGTAGCAAAATACACTCGAGAAGAGCTAGAAGAAAGAGGTATACGCGTTATAGACTGGCCTCCATACTCACCCGATTTGAATCCCATCGAAGCCGTATGGAACATTATGAAGGACTGAATACAGAAGCGTTATGACGATCAGAACAAGCTCTTCTACAATATTCTAAGAAAAGCAGTGAGGGAAGCCTGGGATGCAGTCACACCCGAGCAATTGAAGGAGCTTATTGATTCAATGCATGACCGTTGTGAGGCCGTTATTACTGCAGAGGGGAAGCATACCAAATATTAGACTGTAGATATTATGCCTATAAGCTATATCACATTGGGCTAGACATGAGCCTAATGCAGCTAAAAATTAGTGGCGCGCCAACAATCAAAACCCTGAATATCACAGTACGCCTCGCGTTTTACTACAGATACGCTTCCCCAAAAAAGGTTTAGCTTCCGAATATTCATTTTTGGTGTGACTGTCACGGTCATATAAATCTATACACCACTGAATAAAGTCAAAGCCTTCTTCATCTGAAGCTTCTGTTTGAAACTCCTGCTCTACAGCAGCAGTATCTTCGCCCCGCTCTCTATCTCGCCCTCTATCTCGATCTACACTTCCGCCCCTCACCTGCGTTTGTTGGCTCAAAGCCTCCTTTACACGTTCAAATTGAGAAGGTAGCGGTCAAGTTGAGGCTTCAAATTGCTGCTTCTGGCGCGTACACGCAGTGAATCCGACCTCATGGCCTCATGACTGGCGGATTCTTCACTAGTAGCAGTCGACGACGACAGCGAAGTCAGTGAAGGGCGACGGCGGGGATGCAGTAGCAGTAGCAGATAGAGGCAATAGATAAGCAGAAATAGTACAGGTGATATTGTGGTAGTAGGAAGAAGATGTGCAGATGATTGTCAGGCGAATGTTTGTTTATTGCAGGAAAAATAAAACATTCTACCAGAAAATATATGAGATCGGGTGACCAAAATGAAGTACCTTCGGGTTGCATATATTCGGAAGCTAAACCTTTTTGGGGGGGCGTATCTGTAGTAAAACATAGGGCGTATGTAGTAAATTGGGGCGTACGGGACCGTATGACGCTTACTACGTGTTCCAAATTTCTTCGCCGTAAAAAGAATCCTGCACGGCTTGGCGCTAGGGGTATCTATCCTACCTTTCACTTCTTCCTTCCTCCGTAGTTTCTACCTACTGAATAGTTCAGTCAATATATCTACATGCCTATCTACCCTCGTGTCCTCGTATACCAAGATTGAGCCTTTTGAAATTTGGATAGCTTCAATATTCGGATGTTCAGTGGTGCCAGTGAGCAATAAATTTGATAAATCTAGTGATATTTGGCAGCTGTGTAGGGGGGCCGCTTACAGTACGCCGGGACAATAAAAACCAACCCGAAAGTACAAAGTACAAAGTGATGTTGTGGTTACCTTACCCTCTGCACTACGTCTTATTAATTATGCACAGACATTTGCCGAGAGTGTTGGGACCGTGCCTAGAATCTAAGCACACTGCAGCGAGGTAGTGCGTAGCTGGATAGAATGTTTGATCAATAGAGGTAGCCATAACTAGGATATTAAGAATACAGAAGGAACCAAAGGGGGTTCCGAGCTGTATCTATAGTAGGGCAAAACAAAGGGGGCGAAGCAGGTTTGCTCGGGTATCGGAAGCGCTAGGATAGAGTGTCGGGGCTAGGGTTTAACATGGGCCAAAACCCCTAGGGCTTATTGGCTAGGAAACCCTATCCAATCCCGACACACTCGTAACATTACCTCCTTCTCTTTAAAAGTCATGTCCCTATGACTTGTAGTGTAGTCCATAGCACTGACGTAGGGCCTTGGTGCCTGCCTTCCTATCAACCTTCCTATTGATTCAAACCAACCCGCCAAATGCCTATTGTAGCAGGCTCACTATGTGGGATAGGGTGGCCATTGAAGCAGGCTCACTAGTTGCACGTGAACGCGAGGTAGACCGGTCCACTGGTAGGTCGGGCGATGGGGGTAGATAGATCATCGCATTGACGAAGAGTGCCATTGTAGCAGGCTCACTATGAGGACGCCATTTGTAGTAGCAGGCTCACTAATTTGATCTGACGGCACAGATTGTTTTGACTCGCCTAATCCACGAGCTTGGTTCGGGGCGAAGAGGGAAAGGGATGGGTTGAACAGCTTATTTTCACTCGTCTGTTCCACGAGAATGGGTTGATCCTCTTGATCGGTTTGAACTGTGCGTACTTAGTGAGCGGTAAGTTGTCTAGCGATCCAAACAGCCTCGCCGTTGATCCTATCAAACTCCCTAGTGTTGTTCAGTCTTTCGGTTGCGTCGACCACCAGGTAAACGGATTTCTTTAGACTCGTTCTGTCTGTACGAGTATCTTGAATGGGTAATGGAACCGGTATCGTGTGGTAAACGGATTCTTAATATAATGTTGGGACCGTGCCTAGAATCTAACCACACTGCAGCGAGGTAGTGCGTAGCTGGATAGAATGTTTGATCAATAGAGGTAGCTATGACTAGGATATTAAGAATACAGAAGGAATCAAAGAGGGTTCCGAGCTGTATCTATAGTAGGGCAAAACAAAGGGGGCGAAGCAGGTTTGCTCGGGTATCGGAAGCGCTAGGATAGAGTATCGGGGCTGGGGTTTAACATGGGCCAAAACCCCTAGGGCTTATTGGCTAGGAAACCCTATCCAATCCCGACACACTCGTAACATTATAGATCTGTCGCTTTGTCACAGCTTCTTTTCTCTTCTTCTTTTTCTGTATCTTAGAATCTTCGATTAGAATGCAATAGACTTCATGATACATCTTGTGTCAAATGATTCTAGCTCGTCTCAGTAGGTAAAGCAAAAAATTGAAAAATATGAGATTCTTGCTTCAAACATATACAATATAAATAAAAAGAGCTTTCTACTTGAACTGCTTCAAAAGACTCGAAGAGTCTTCAATTTAAAGCATCTTGACAGTGACAAATTGCTGAATGCTGATCAAGACGGCAATAGAGAATGAATTACCTTAATTGCAACCATTTGCATGAATATGACTCATATATTCTCTTCGATTATTTATCAGATGATATCAGGTAATATTCAGAACAGCTGTGTAAGATCTGTCTCTAGCAATCTAGTTAGAGTTTCTAGTAGACAAAGGTTCTAGCATTAATTGATCTACTATCAGGTGAGTTGAATTCAGACTAATTGCTGCTGAACAAACTATATGCGAGCAGCTCTATATATACATGAATCTACTCTTTCTATTTAGAGCGTCTATGTAGTCTGCAATCGAGACTTTCGTTTCTGAGCATGCAATCTGTTGAGACCGTGCCTAGAATCTAACCACACTGCAGCAAGGTAGTGCGTAGCTGAATAGAATGTTTGATCAATAGAGGTAGCTATAACTAGAATATTAAGAATACAGAAGAAATCAAAGAGGGTTCCGAGCTGTATCTATAGTAGGGCAAAACAAAGGGGGCGAAGCAGGTTTGCTCAGGTACCGGAAGCGCTAGAATAGAGTGTCGGGGCTAGAGGTTTAGCATGGGCCGAAACTCCTAGGGCTTATTGGCTAGAAAACCCTATCCAATCCCGGCACACTCGTAACACAATCGAGACTTTCGTTTTATGAGCATGCAATCGAGACTTTCGTTTAAAACCCTGGCTTGAGTTCTGACCTAAATCCTGACTCGAATTCTAACACTTTGCTCAACCGTTACAATGTCATGATAAAAAATCAGGTTGAAATTGAGTTCAGAGAATTGAACTTAGACTGTGATCAGAGCAAGAAACTTTGTTGAAATTCTGCATCAAGTGCACTTAAAGATGTGAATCAACACTTGAAGACTGTTGAAAACTTGAGAATGCTGCGTATTCTTTGTGTCAATGAGACTCTGAGTGAGACTTTGAATTTGAGTGAGATCATGAATAGAATAAAGATATGAGAACTAATGACATTCTGACAACATTTAACGTATTTTCAATCATGATCGTATCAATCTGTGAGAGTGAAGCTTGAACTCTGCTGAAAGTCTGACTGATTCATTGTTTGCAAAATCTTACATTAGTTTCTCGAAAACTAAAAGTCGCGAAATCTGCAAGGTTCTTGTCAACGTCGCATACTAAAACTCGGCGGAATCTGCGATTCCTTGTCAACGAAAGGCGCCATATTGAACTTAAAAGTCGCAGAGACATCACATGCTAAAACTCGCAGAATCTGCAAACATCTTGTCAAAGGCAGACGTCACATTGAACTAAATGTCACATGCGAGAATGAGAAATGAAGTGTACAAGATTCAGGAGAGTACGCGAGTGTTAGGACGGAAAGATATTGAGGGTAGACAGGACAAAGCAGCGCGGACGTCAACAGCACTACAAAATCGTCAAGCTGAAACAATCCCATATCACATCGATCTTGATCTAGTGCGTATGGGTTATGTTCTCAATTTGTCTGCATATAACAACATAGGCTCGTTGCGTTGTTTCGCCCTGCTTTGCTGTGGTATCTCACAATCGTGGAGCCCAAAACGTCGCCTTCACGAGGTTGTGAGCGAAGTGGTGGGGTGACGAGGCATGAACTGTGAGGGTTTGCAGCGGGAGTTTTGGGGTGGAGTGGAGATGAACGAGAGGGAGGGCGGGAGAAAAGTAAGGGTAGTCTCCTTCTTAACTACTATTCATCTCGTAACCATTCTTCTACCTCAAATTCAACCCGTCTGAACTGCTTCACTGTAAAGACAACATGGCCGGAATTTGCCTTCGTGACCACAAGAGTGTTCATGTTATGACCCTAAATCCGTAACACCTCACGTTCCTTGAGTGTCCCCTCGGAGTCCGAAATGTTAATTGTGATGTCGGGCCGCGGACAGCCACGCCAATATCATGCAAGCCAACGCCAGTGATTCTCGTTGCTGTATGCTGTAATAGGCAGACGAAACTTTCAGCAGGTCGTTCACACCACCATCCGTTGTTGCATGAGCACAGAAGCTGAATGGTATCACTTGATGATAAAAACGTCTGGATCATTCAATGTCAAAATGAAGTTTCCCCTGTGGGGTCATCATAATGACCAGGGTAAGTGACGCCTTTGCCCACCGTGCTAGCCCAACTCGAATTGCTTCGCAGGTCTGATTGAGTAAGGCTAGAAATCTTCCCAGTATCTTCACGATTGAGATTCGAACTTCCATGAACAAGCGGACCTGGCACTTGGCCATTATCAAGCGTGATGGTTGGCATAGAAACTTGATCAAGATATGTGACGGGTTCTGTTTGACCGAGTGATCGGGGTGCTTGGGTGAAACCGCTAGTCCCTTCCGAGTTCCAGGTCGCATAGTGCGAATTTCTTGCGGGTGGTGACTCGCCTTCAGAATGAATCGAATTTGCCTTGTTTGGTTGAATTTTTCCCGAGAGACCAGTATCTGATCCCGATATATCTGAATCTGACTCAATCTCATATGTATGCCCTGGTTGGGTTGGCCCGTCAGAAACGGGTCCTCTTGACGTCTGAGCTTGGTTGAGCTCGGTGCTTATAGGCTGCGATGAGATATTTTCGAACAACTGTCGTACGATACGATTTTGAGGTGCCTCTGAGACCGGCTCTTTTGACGTGGACTTCAAATTCAAGAGTTGCTTCTCTAAATCAACGAGTTCAAATTTTCGACATAATTCAATCCCAGTCGTAAAGATGACGTAGGTGCCTTGGAGCGGGGAACGTCCTGCTATGTATTTATAAGAATCAGCGGGTAAACCCTTTTTTATAGCCATCATGTCCCTTCTCGGACAGCCCGCAACTCTTAGAAGATTAGACGCGTTGATTTTGAAGTCCTCCTGTAAGACCATGACAGTTTCAGACAGGTGATCAACTCTGAGAAATCCTGCTGGCGGCAGCTTGACTACCGGCGGTGGAGAGACAGTCGGCACTGGCGAGGGAGGCTGCAAGCTACGCAATTCCTTTTCCAATATTGCCAGATCATATTTCTGACACAACTCCAATCCGACCTTAAAGTCCACATATGTGCCTTGGTGCTTATTTCCTCCTTTTACTATGTCATAGGCCCATTCAGGCTTTCTTCTGAGCTGGCCGAGCCTTTCGGCCGCTCGAAACATTTGACTCGCGTTAATTCTGAAGTCCGACTTTCGAACGAAGATCGGGTGGGAAGAGGCATTGATTGCAAAGAATTCAGAAGGCTTCTCGATCTCCCTTAGACTTACTTCCTTCGCTGGGACAGACGACCTTCCCAAGGGACGCCTCGTCGGTTTTCTTGTAGGTTTTGGCATGACTTCTGGAATGGGCTCCACATCTTGAATGAGGCTTGCAACATCTGTCGCCAATTTTCCCTCATGATTTAAACAGATGCTACGCTCGAGCTGCTCGAACCCCTGCCTCGGGTCCAACGTCTTAGAAAGCTGCTCACCGACTTCGCACGAGATTGAAGCTCGTGACCGTTTTGATCGTCCTCTTCCCAAAGCGTCGGCCGTGGGAGATTGGTTTAATTGTGGCCGCCGCCGCTTACTTAGCATTGACGTGGGATTGTCTTCAATTTGAGGATTCCAGATCTGTGTAGGTCCCTGAGGGTACCGGTCAAGCGATGTTGGAGATGCACGATTGTAAAAGTTAATTCCTTCTCGAAGATCACGCTTCGATGGAGCAACTTCAGTCAGTTCAGATGTGCCTCCTACAACGTAGAATCCTGATGTAACATCACTGTCCGGTGGAGCATTTTGAAGGGGTTGCATTATGATAGATTTAGTCCTTGTGACGCCGTCTCGACCAGTCGTCTTCTCTGTGGGTGTTGTGCGTTCAATCTCGACAGTTTGTATTGCGTGAAATCCTGGACGATACACTTCCTTCAAGCAATCACTTGCTGATTGTCGGTGTCGATAATCCATCCTCAGCATCTTGATTGAGATGAGATCGATCAAAGCTTCTCCATCCCCTTTCATATCCTCGGCTTTTTTAACTATATCTCGACACCACGGCATGCCCTTGCATTTATGACTTGGCCTAGGGAGACCGTATCCGTACTTTAATACGACCACTCCCAGTGACCATATGTCAACCATCTCAGTGTAATGATGACGTTCCCATAACTCGGGAGCGGCGTATTTATCTGATCCACAGAAGGTTTTCAAGGTGGAATCGTTATTTGCCAATCCGAAGTCGACGAGCTTGATGACGAAGGGTATTCGGGACCGAATGAGGATGTTTGTCGGCTTGATGTCCCGATGCGCTAGAGGCGGAGAATGAGAATGAAGGTACTCGAGAACCTGCAGTCCTTGGCAAAGAATTTGAAGGTTCTCTTCTTCAGTAATATAATGCTGACGGGCCAAGTTTCCAAGAGACAGATATTCCATCACCAGCATAGATTTCTCCTCTGAGAAATCCACGAATTCCACAATATACTTCTTTACGACAAGTCAGACCTGGATTGATCACGGGTCAATATTTAAACTCACATGTGAAAGACTTTTCAAGATCTCAACCTCCTTCTTCCATTCACCGCCGTGAAATATTTTGCCAGCGTATTCGTAGCCCGTGCTTACATCGACGACCTTGTGAACAGTCCCAAAGCTACCGTGTCCGAGCTCTTCTTCCGGCAGATAGATAGGCTGTTGTCTGGGAGAACGTTGTGCAGTGAGCAGCGCCGTCGTTTGCTGGCTTTCCACGCCTAGCTGGCTGAGCGCAGGAAGGGCGTTTCGGCACTCTTCGAGGTAGGCGTCGCGGTGTGCATCATACTCGGCCTGGCGATCTTCGGGGATTTTTGGCCACTTAACCTTGAAGATCAGATCCTCTTTACCCATTTCAACCTTGATATTCTCGTAGTGGTTGAAGAGGATCCAGGGGAAATGGGTTCGATCAGGAAGTATCTCGCCATCATAGCTGACGCGTGCTTCTGTTCGAGATGTGTTCTCGAATATGACCTGTCTTCGCTCGTTGAATGTGATGCGGAAGTGCTTACGGCTGAACCCGGCGCCCCGTTCACCGAGGAAGACATCGCAGACTTGTGGATCGCTTCCGAACACAAAACCTTTCTCGAGGTTCTTCGGCTTGTTGTCAAAGTTCAGTTGTAATCGAGATCCGTGTCGCTCTATGACGGGGGTAGCTTCCCGACTTGAGATGTTCCGGACTTCATCATCGGACGCAGGCGGGCATCGATCTTGGTTCTGCGGTTGATTCCAGGCTCCTTCGGCCGTTGGACTGACCGCCTCCAGTGTCACGATGAGCCTGGAGTCGTCCACTTCCATCTTGAAGCTGTCCGAATGAAAGAATGAAAGAATTAACTCTTATTAGATTGTTTAGAGGATGATTATAAACATACCACCTCTACACGAACCTGGAGGGTTTGATTGGCCCCTCTGGCGCCCACCATCTGGACGGATTTGGATCAAAGGCTACCACATCATTTTAGCGCACCCCGCACTTGCAGGTGTTGCCTACTTTATTTTGGGATCGCTCAAATTCTCAAGAGCGGAAGGCTTTGTCAGCAGTTTTGTTTCCCTCGCTTGTCGCATGTTCCTTGCTCCATCGCTTCTCAGCCATCTATTCTTTCATCTACTCTTCCATTTACAGAAACATCTCTCATATGATGGCGTTCCCCCTCCCCCCCTGGATAGAAGTTTTGGTCAAAGATCTGTGCAATCCGGACGTGGTGGCAGCAATTGCGAAAGAGAGGTGAGAAAATCGATTTTCTTTGTCATTGGACAAATGTACTGACGTACTTTCTCTCGACAGAATCTTCAACATTAAGGATAAGCCGAACTTGACTCCAGATATCTGGGAGAAATTCAGGTAAGAGACCTAATTTGGGAGACTTGAACCTTTCAAATCTGAGATCGTGATACTAACACTCTGTCCTTGCTTCTAGAAGCATGATCCCCAGCGTGCACCATACCCAACCTGTGGATCCAAATGATCTTGAAGCAAAACTTCGGTGAGAAGTTTTCAAACTTATAGACCTGATTGGTACTCTCAAATATGAACAATCATACTGACGCTTTGAGAAAACTCAGAGACTGCCCTTCCAGATTGAGCGAACCCACCGACTCCGAGGATGAAACGCCAGGCCCCGACCCCCCCGAGGTAAGGGCGGAGCAGAGCAAAGTTAGCGCCGAAGAAGCCTACGATACCCTGATACAGATGGGTGGGAGACCGACTGGTCCGATCCGACCAACACCGCCCCGGGAGAAAGTCCTTGTCGGTGGAGAGCTTTGGTACTCATGCGCTAAACAAGATAAGACGCTTTTTTACGACTTCGTGTATGGCCAGAAACCATCTCACGGTCCTCATTTGACGGACTCTGGTTGTATTGCGGAGCACTGGATCGAAGAAAAATTGCGATGCCAGGAAGAGTTACGACGGTGGCAGGAATTTGGCAACATGCAGCAACGGATCCGTGAGCATCGACCGGACAAGGCAAGAGAAGAGGACACGGAACGGCAGCGGTACCCGCAGGACCCAGACCTCACAGCAAGCCTGAAAAAAATGAAGGACTGGAAGGAATATCAAGCCTATTTTGAAAGGATCATCGACCGAATTGAGAACGTAATTGAAGAGGCCCGACAAGCGGTGGAGGCAATACAGCGGAAAGATCCTGAGGTGGTCTTGAACAAAGGAACAGTACGTGGGAGGGGCGACGAGGACTGGCTGAGATTTATAGAAGGAAGGCGCGAGTTGCTCTCAGCCGAAGAGAAACGGTTGGAATGGGTCAAGCAGCAACTTCCAGCGGTTCTTTCGGAATGCGCTGCATCATTGATATCATTGATGGGATTGCCGACATCTCGTCGTCAGATGGAGGAGAGGAGCGAGCTCGAAGCGAGACGAGTCTACACCACTTTGGTGGCGACAGGTGGGAGGCCAACTCGTCCGATCCGAGCTGTGCCTGACAGTCATGACCACGAACACACGGACGAACATCTCCACGTTCTCTGCCACTGGGAGGGTGAATGTAGCCAGTTCGAGGAAGAATTGAGAGATTGGGAGAAATTTCTGGATTATCGGCAGAAGAAAGAAACGGATGGGAAGACGGAGGTGCAGCTGGAAGAACGACAATGTGCAGAGAGCCCAATCCAAGTGGACCTCTGGAAGGACTATCGGGCCTATCAACAACTAGAGGTCGCCAACGCTAAGCAGTGGGTGAAATTCTGGCAGCGGCAAGTGGAAAAATTCCAGAATGTAGAGAATGACTGCCTACGGGAAGCGTCGGAAGCCGAAGCCAGTCGAAACCATTCCGAAGGTGAGGGAAGGTACGGGTTAGTGGAGTGGGCACGAGGTACTGCACGGCGATACCATTCCATGGCTGGAAACATGCAATCGCATGCAGAGGACGCACAAAAGCAAGTCGGACCTGTAGAGGCGCGGTTGGAATGGGTAGAACAACAGCTTTCAGCCCTTCTTGCCGAATGCGCCGTCTCGACGACGGAAGTATCGACATCAGACCATCTCGAGGATCAAGCTAAGCCACCGAAAAAAGCATCGAGGTCAAGTCAAACCATGCTCAAGGACCTCCGACCCGACCGACCTGGCAAACCGACCCTGCGAGGCAATCAACAACCGGACCAAAACAAAAAGCATACTTCACCCAATTCAGCGCTTGGTCCAATCCATTCATCAAAAGTATTAAAAGCCGCTGGAAGAAAAGCACCGCGCCCTCGACGGTCAACAACCCCTGCAAAGCATGGTGACGGTCAGAATCTAGGCCCTCACACAACAGTGTCACCATCATTGCCTGCCAATGTTGCGCCGCGTAGAAGCAGCCGATTAGAATATAATCAAAAGAAGTCGGGTGCATTGAAAGCCGGTCTACCTGCAGATCTGGGTAGAAGTGCACAACCCTCACCTACCAATATCATCATGCGCAGGAGCGATCCGATATCCAAACAGAAAGACAGAATGAGTACGTCAAATTTTAGTGCAGCTGTGAACTCAGCCCTGATCTCACAAACAGGTCCAATGCGACGTCTTTCCCGACCTAAACACAAATCAGATCCGAGCCCAGTAAAACCTCGGGGAATATCAAAGAGGCAGGAGAGCAATTTCTCACGGAACAGGACTAAGATCCATGATTGAGGATAGTCTTACTTTGAGACGATTTTGGGCTTCCACGAGCAGGGCGACGTAGTGTCATGTCATACCATCATAGTGTCCTGGTTCAACCCCTATTCCGGGTAAGCAGACAGACAGCAAATCTAAAAGCCTATGGGCCTCCTTTCAACTCCACGACTTCAACCAACGTCCACATCGCTTCCCCCACTTTTCCCTCCTACCTCTTACCTGCCCTAAGCTTCCTTCTTGCCTTGCCTAAGTCATATTGCGTCGCGTGCCAGAGACGAAGCTTAATGGTAGAACCTTCTATATATCGGGTTGGAAAGTTTGGCACTGCCGGCGCTTCGGAAGGGCCAAGATGAACTCGGAAATCGAAAATAAAATTCAAATACGCAGAAGGGCCGTTAATGGAATAAAGCTCCATGCGTCTAATGCAAGGTACTGGGCGAAGACAAAGCCTGAGGGCCACTCAGAAAAGGCAGCACCTTTGCTAGAAATATTTAATTGTCGAATCAGCCTTTCTACCCATCGCACTTGGACCTCGAGAGATAGCTTTCCTGGCGAAATTCGACAGTCAATCATTAGGTAATCAAAATTAGAAGGGGGGATAGCGCTCATGAATGGTGTGTCTATCGAGCAGTTTTTGTGCTGTAACCAGAGATATTCGTGCAGGAAAGCAATCACAGCTCCCTTGCGCTCTTCAGATAGAGGTCCGAGAAATACAGATCAGGTAGGCACACTGTAAGTGGACCGTTGTTCATTTGCGTGATTTCTGTCTGCGTTCTAGCACTATCTCCATTTTGCCTTCATTGGCCAGAGTGCAGGGACAGAAATTCGAGTATTAGCGTCGTGTATCTGATTCAGTCATCGAAGTTCCCTATCGAATAAAGCACCTACCACAATAATCGCCGCGTCGTACCCAGCCTAGCACGAATGATGGATTATGCCAAGACCCTCAATGATAAGGAAGGTTGTGCCGAGGGTGAACCTCCCCCTCGGAAACATCACAACATGGGATACTTGCCCACAACTTTTTCCGCTGCAAACTGAGATAGCACATGGGGAGCAAGGGTAGTTAACCATATGGGCAGGAGAAATTTCAGAGAATTGCGCGGATGATCTGCTTTGACAATCATAGGAACGCGAACGGGTGGTCGTGTAAGTATTCCACCCACAGAGTCCAGTACAATTTGTTTGCATTGAAACTGACGCCTGGAAAGACGACGGACGAAGTACTGTCAAAACAAAAACATTGAACGTGCCTGCCGCTCGTCAAGGAATCGTGCCCTGCAATCTCCCCAGCCTTCCTCAGTATCAGGCAAAAAGACGAATTGGTTCCTCCATCGATCTTTTGCACATGGCACAGCTCCAGCTCATAGCTCTCCACTCCTGCTGACACTCTCTGCAGAAACCGTGACCACAGAGCCCCACGACCTCAATGTCGTCTTCGAAGCAAATGGGGCACAGAAAACGGCGGCGCTCGGCAGCGGGCAAGCCGAAAACGGCAGAGTCCGTTCTAGCCGTTCTCGTGCTGCGCCTTGGGACTGCTTTCCTTCGCCCCTCAGCTCGTTGTGTCCTCTTCTCTTCCGGACCCGCTTGCCTTGCTCTTTTCTTGCATCGTTCATGAATCAATCGTCTGGCACACCCTCTGGTAAATTAGTTGGGCAAGACTCCTCCGGGATAACAGGCCGTGATGCTCGATGTGTAACCCAAACCGCGATCGCCGGCTCGAACGGTGATGCGGTTGAAAGGGGGGGTGCCAAGAGTGGTCTGATCGCCGGGTCCCAGATAAGGCAGCGTGTCCAGTGCGACACTGATCGAGGTTCACAGAATGGCGGGAAACCGGCGAGGGGATGGGAGAGTATATGTGGAAGACGGAAAAGTAAACAAAAGCGGCACCGGGCGAAGTAACGGGGTCCTTTAGGGCGCCTTCCCCGTTCGGGGGGTCACTAGGCCAGGCGGGGCAATTCGCCAACGCGTACGATACCTAGAGCCTAGAGGTTAGGTAGGTAGGTACCTACCTACCTACCTAGGTACCTTAGGCTGCGGAGTCATTTAGAGGGTCCCTAACCCAAAGGGGCTTAGGGGAAGTGGTTAACCCGAAGGGACTTAGCCATGGAAACACGTCTGAGAGTGAGAACTGAGGCAAAGTTGTGGCTCCCATCAGTTCCAAGAGCACTTAACCTACTAGACTACATCTTTTCAACACCATGGCCACTTGTGTAGCCCGGTCTTTTACTGTCCCAGGTCTCAACGAGGCTCTCAATTTTAGCGACTTGAAGGACAGTCACGATGTGTAAGCCATCCAGCTCTCCTGCGGCTTCCTTCTGCTCTGCTTCCTTGCCGCTTTCTTCTGTTCGAATTGTAATGTGTTTGCGAAGCCGGACTACAAGGCTCAGAACCTGAAATCCGATTGAAGACAATTACCTGCATGGGCATCACCAGAATATTTCGAACAGAGCGTGGTAATCCGCCCTCACCACCTACGGAATGGTGGACTCGAAAACCGAGCCTAACGACAACTATTCACAGCACGGAAGGAATTAATCTCTTACTCCGCCCTTTCTACAAATTCTCAAATATGGGGAAATCTTGGTCTTAGTGTGATCATCAAGCCCATCCTCTCGAGCCATTCAAATCAAGGCCCAGTATCACACCACCATCCCAGCCCATCATCATCAAACTCGTCACCATCAAGTTCAACCTCATCGCGCCGAATCCCATCAACCCTATCACCATCAAATCCATTTCCATCAAGCCTGCCGCCATCAAATTCAACCCATCGTCACCATGCCTCTCATTACCAAGCCCATCACTAAGCTTACATCGTCAAGGCCGATGAAGCTGAAGAAGAATGTGCGGAACATACATAAAACTATGCAGTTGGCAAAAGGTAATTGGTACAAGGCAAGATCGCAAGAGTCATTCGGTAAAAGATGACGCAATTGTGAATAGACGAATATATGAGTTTGCAGGCACCTAGATAGTGGCGAACTTTTGAAAGCCAGCGACGCACAACTATCTATAGATAATAATGTTACGAAGCGTGTCGGCATTGAATAAGGCCTAGCCAATAGGCCCTAGGGATTTCGGTATGTGGTCAAGAAACAACGATGTTCCGGATTGAAATCTGCTGGAACATTCCATCTATTCGAGCCCTAGCAAACCGGCTACTTCGCCCCTTTGTTCGCCCTACTATAGATACAGCTCGGAACCCTTTGCTTCCTTCTGTATTCTTAATATTCTAGTTATAGCTACCTCTATTGATCAAACATTCTATTCAGCTACGCACTACCTCGCTGCAGTGTGGTTAGATTCTAGGCACGGTTTCAACAAAAATCAATGAAGAAAATGAAAGTAAAAGAAAAAGAAAAAGAAAGAAAAATCAGTAGAATAATTTAATAAAGAAATTGATTATCATGCAAAATCAAAAGTTGAAAAGTTGAACTCATTGATGAAGAATGAAAAGTAAATAATAATGATGATGTTAAGATTGAGTTAAAGTTAAAATAGAAAAAATATTCAAGTAATTATTTACGTCAATGAGATTTGCAATTTGTTGAATTACATGCAAAAGAATGAATAAGTTTTGAAAAAAAGAATTAAAAGAATGATAATATGAAAAAAGCATAGTTTAAAAAGACAATGAAAGAAATGAAAAGATTTATTAAAAAGAATGAGAAAAAGAAATGATTATGTTGATCAAGAATGTTGAAAGAATATTTGAATGAAGAAGAGAATGAAATGAAGAGTGAGTAGAATGAGAAAGCACATAATAAATAATAGAAGTTTTCTCAGTAAGAGCGAGTTGAGCTCACTCGTGTTTTCAAAGAAAATGAAGCTTGTCGAAGAATAGAATGAGAAAGCACATAGTAAATAGTAGAGATTTTCTCAGTAAGAGCGAATTGAGCTCGTAATCGTGTTTTCAAAGAAAATTGAGTTCATCAGAGAATAGAATGAGAAATTACATAGTAAATAATAGAGATTTTCTCAATGACAATGCGTTCGTCGAGAAATAGAATGAGAAAGCACATAGTAAATAATAGAGATTTTCTCAGTAAGAGCGAATTGAGCTCATAATCATGTTTTCAAAGAAAATTGAGTTCGTCGAAGAATAGAATGAAGAAGCACATAGTAAATGATAGAGATTTTCTCAATGACAATGCGTTCATCGAGAAATAGAATGAACTCGATGAGAAAGCACATAGTAAATGATAGAGATTTTCTCAGTAAGAGCGAGTTGAATTCATGCGTGTTTTCAAAGACAATCGAGTTCGTCGAAGAATAGAATAAAGAAGCACATAGTAAATGATAGAGATTTTCTCAATGACAATGCGCTTGTCGAGAAATAGAATGAACTCGATAGAAAAGCACATAGTAAATGATAGAGGTTTTTTCAATACGTTCATCGAGAAACTCGATGAGAAAGCACATAGAAAATAATAGAGATTTTCTATCCCATATGGGTAATGGAACCCAGGGCTGGGTTTCATTAATTTTGGTGAGGGAATTAAGCGAGAAACCTTGACAGGGGGGGCTGGGTTCCATTAATTTCAGAGGCTGGGTTCCATTTTACTTCCTGGGCCGAATTTCATGAAAATTTCAGATCAGATAGAGCTCAGTCGGGTCACTCTAGATAATGAAGGGCGAGGCCAAGCGCTTGAAGCTGAATTTTTGAAAAATCGTGGGGATTGAGGTATGAGCTTAGCGTGGTTACTCAAGAATCCCGCGAACCAAGAACTTTCACAATGATACAGTTGATTGTTGATCGCAAACATGAAATAAGTTTCAGTGTACATATTTAGCGCTTAACGAGACGGATTCAATGATGCAAGAATTACGAAAATCCATTCAGGATTGACGTTGCTGTCGCCGTCGGGGCTGTGGGTTACACCAAAGGCCAATCACACCGAACATCAAGGCGCAAGATCAGTTGGGAAAAGTTATGAGGTGAAATAGTAATAAGTACAAGAGTCATAGAGAACGATACGACAAATACGATGGCTCCAGAATATCGAAAATCGATCAAGGTTTGAAGTGATCGCCATTGTTAGAAGATTTTGTATGGGGATTGGCACCGACCCAAGCCATGATCGGAGCTGCCCCACCAATATTATTTGTAGAAGGTGCCCCGCAATCAAAACCAGCAGTAACTCAGGCGCATTTCACCACCACAAGGTTGAGCATCGATGTGATGGAGTCGATTACGGTTTTACAACAGTATCGCATCATTACGTGTAAGGAGTGTATGCATGGTATATGGCCAGGGCAAGTCAAGACGCATTTTCAGGGTCCCAAGCATCGATGGGTTATTTCGCATGTGCGGGATTTGATGGCAGCGATGAAAGACGCAGCGATGAATTTGATTCAGTATCCGATGGAATTTGATGTGCCCGAGTTTGTTGACAGCGCAGTACCGGAGTTGAAGATATGGTCGGAAGGATTGTGTTGCCAGTTGGATCAACAGAGTTGTAGATATATATGTTGTCATGTCAAGAAAATGCGGATGCATTGCAAGCAGAAGCATGAATGGAAACAACAGCAGCGATCCGGGCGACCAAGCAAGAGTCAAGAAAGGAATGACGCATCAGGGCCATGGAAGAGTGTCACATGCCAGCGGTTTTTCGTTCAAGGGCATGGGTCGCAGTATGTAGAGGTGAAGGAGGAGACCGCGATCACCCAGAATGATGCGCAGGGTCGAGTGACAGCATGGGAGTTGGGCAGGAGAGAGATGGATAAGGCGTGGGTTAGGATCAAGGAGAAGGAGCAACGGATCATCCAAGAAGGTGGCAAGAATGAGGTCAATCCGTGGTTGGAGAGAACCGGGTGGCAGACATATTTACAGGGTTTTGATCGAGAAGAATTGATCGCGTCCGTGAGTAATCCAGATGCAGAGACCGAGCCCGTCGCCATCGTCATTTTCGATGCCATGAATGGTTTGATCCAGCATTGCCAGCAATCCGTGATTTCCCGAGTTGGGATATTTGTTCGTTTAGAGGCCATTCGTACCGAGAAGCATCAAACAAGGTACCAACCATTGCAAGCGTACATGAACCCCAAAGGAATGGGAAATTACAGTCGACCGTGGAAGCAGATTTTGATGTTTTTTGTTCGAACCAAGCGGGACCACGATTGGAGAAGTCCCAAATATCGGTTCAACAAGACACAGCGGATCATGTGGAAGCGTTTGTTGACGATTGTCAAGAAGGAGGTCGAAGAGAAGGAGAAATCGGAGGAGGAGGAGGCAGATGAAGAGGAAGGGGGAGAGGGAGAGGGGGATGAAGTGAGCCATGACGGTTCCAGCAGCGCCGGGACGAATTCGAATTCCATGAAAACCCCGAAGTTGACCAAGGTGCAGAAAGCATGTTTGGATTTTTGCATGGCATTGTTGAATCAGCAAATAACCCGGAAAGAGTACGACAGTCCGTTGATGTGTGGGTTGGCCGTTTTGGGGGTCAAAGTTGACGGGTGGATGGGTGCGGATCAATATCCACCCGTATTGTTCGCCATGATCAAGATCAGCCGATTCATGATGATTCAACAAGCGTTGGAGATGAGTCAGCATGGATCCGACAACGAAGAATCCAGCAGTTCCGATAGTTCAAGCGAATTGGCCGAAGAAGGGAATGCCATCGTCAGTCAAGGTTGTTTGAGTCATGTCAGGCAAATGATGGACAAGTTCATGGTACGCGGCAGCCACGATCCAATGCAGTGGATGTTGAATTTGCGCACGTACGGGTTGAAGATTCATTACAATACCACCAGCGAAGGTCACATCGATTGGGTGGGGAATCAGATATTGTACAAGAGTATTCAGTTCAGCATGAGCGAGTTTCGAGGCATGATTCACGGGTTGGTGGGGGAGAGCCGACGCATGTTAATGAAAGATTTGATTTTCGAAGATGACGGTTCCAACACGCCCAGGATTCCATGGCAATCGTTAAGAGACAACCCGATTGAGAACACCCGAGGTTGGAATTTCATTCAGGATGTACGCAATCAGTTGGTTGATGAACAGGGTTGGTTGTTTGATCGAATCGGTCAGAACGAGAATGTTAAACGAAAGTTTATCAAATCAGGTCGAGGATTGACATGGAACCGAGCCGGGATTGAAGGATACATGCACCAAGTGGTGGAGTATCGAGAGAAGTTATTGGTGTTGATTCACGTCACCGGTGGACAGCCCGCACGAGCGCCCGAGTTGTTGAGTGTTCGACATAGCAACACCATCAAAGGGGAACATCGAAATGTGTTTGTGGAAGATGGGTTGATGGTGTTCGTGACGAGATATCACAAGGGTTATGCCGTCAGCGGGGATGTCAAGGTGATTCATCGATATTTGCCTCGAGAGGTGGGGGAATTGGTGGTGTATTATTTGTGGTTGGTGTTGCCGTTCCAGCAGCGTTTGGAGGCGGCAGTATGGAAGAAGGACGAGGTATCGGCATACATGTGGCCGGCCGATCCGGATGGAAAGAAGTGAACGTCGGAGAGAATGCGCAAGGTGATGAAGCGTGAGAGTTTGGTAGGGTTGGGGTTTGAGATGACGATCGGGTCGTATCGCGAGTTGGCGATTGGAATCAGCCGAAGATATATGCGAGGGCAGGCATTTCGAATGGATGAGGACGATGAAGATGGTGATTGGCAGGAGGGTGAAAAGGACGAGGTGATGGATTTGCAGGCGGGGCATACGGCGCATGTAGCCGGAATGATATATGCCCGGGGAATCATGGAACGAAGTGGCGAGATTGCCAGCAAGCGGCAGAAGTTTCGGAAATGCAGCGAGATGTGGCATCGGTTTTTGAGGTTTGAATCAGCCATGGGAATGGAGAGCAGTCAAGGGGGAAAGAGGAAGATAGGATTGTTTGAAAGTGAAGCGGAAGAGGGCAGAATGCAGCGATGGAAGCGGTTGCGAAGCATCAAGATCGAGAATGAATTGAAACGAGTCATGGGTGCCGACAGCCGTTTCCGAGGGGTGCAGAAGCCGGCGATCGAGGCCATAATGGCGGGAAAGAGCTCAGTGGTGGTTGTCATGGCCATCGGGGGAGGGAAAAGTTTGTTGTTCATGTTGCCGGCATGGTGCAGTCAGGGCGGAACCAGCATCGTCGTGGTGCCGTTGATCGCATTGAGGCAGGATATGAAGCAACGATGCGAGAGTATGGGCATCACGTGTGCCGAGTGGAACAGCAGACGACCACCCGATGCGGTCAAGATTGTATTAGTGACACCGAAATTCGCGGTGAGTGACGGATTTCGAACGTTTATCAATCGATTGCGAGCCACGCAGGTTTTGAATCGAATTGTGATTGATGAATGTCATGTGATGTTAAACGAACAGCACAATTTCCGACGACAGATGCAGCAGTTGAGAGATTTGATGAACGTGGAGGTGCAGATGGTTTTGTTGACGGCGACATTGCCGCCCAGCAAAGAAAAAGAGTTGTGGAGCAGAATGAGCTTCGAGGAGACAAAGGTGACGTTGTTTCGAGCCAGGACGGTTCGAAAGAACGTGAAATATCAAGTGGTGAAAGTGAAGGGTGACGGTCAAGAGGAGGAAGAAGAATCCATCGTTCAGATGGTTCAGAGAGTGATGAGAGATTATGCCGAAGGGAAAATCGTGGTGTATTGTAACAGCGTGAGAAAGGTGAAGGAGTTGGCGGAAGCATTAAATTGTGAGGGTTATTATCATCACGCGAAACAGAAAGATGAAAAGTTGAAAAGGTTTCAAGATGGTGAGGAGAGAGTGATTGTGGCAACGAGTGCATTGGGATTGGGAATCGACATACCCGACATTCGAGCCATCATTCATGCCGATGAGCCCCGCAGTTTGATGGATTATGCGCAGGAGAGTGAACGAGCGGAAAGAGACGGATTATCATCACAGGCGATAGTGAGATGGAAAGAAGACGGTCGAGAAGTGAAGTCAGCGGAAGGGTGGAGAATTGAAGAGATGAGATGGATGACGAGGTTCATCAAGGGTGACGAGAATGACACGAAAGCATCATGTCGACGAGTGGTGTTGGATGAGTATTTGGATGGGCGGGAGGATCGAAGGGGGTGCGAAGAGGGGGAAGAGAAGTGTGACGTGTGCAATGAGATGATGGGGTTGAATGAGGAGGAAATTGTGAAGGATGCGGTTCAGGAGAAGAAGAGAAGATCGTCGATGCAGAAGGAAAGAGGATTGAATTTGATGGAGCGACAGGAATACGACAGTCAGCAGCATGAGCGATTCAGTATTCGAGTTGGACGAAATGAGCAGAAGCGAGAGGAGGGCAAGGAAGCGGAAGAATTGTTACGAGAGTTGGAACAGATGAAAGGATTATGCTCGGTGTGCACGGAGAATGGAAGTGATAGCAATGTGCATCCGATATATTATTGTCAAGAGTCGAGTGAGGCAGTTGCGGAGTATCAGAGAATGAAGAAATTGATTCGAGAGTGGAAGACGATGAAGGATTTCGGAGGTTGTAGATGGTGTTTTGTGCCACAGGCGTGGTGCAATCGATGGGAAGAAAATAAAAGCGAAGAGGGAGGATGGAGGTTGAAGGCGGGAGAGACAAAATGTAAGTATACGGATATGGTGTTGGGTTGGTTTTTGGTATTTGTTCAAGATGAGAGTTTTGCAGAGGGATTGCAAGATCGAATGAGGGAGAGAGGGTTGAATATGAATGATCAGAAAGAGGTTTTAAGATATTTGGGAAGAAGAAAGAAATGGGGCGGATTGAAGACATGGGAGATATTAGGAGAATATTGGCAAGGAGTAAAACAAAGAAAGAAAAGGTTAGAAAGTTAAGAAATAGTCGATTGCACCCAAGGCTTCTAAGGCACGCAAAATAGCCCCCGTACCCCCCGTACCTAAGGATCCTATCGTACTCTCTTCAGGGGCAGAGGTCTCCTCACCCCCGGAACTTTCAGATGTAGAAGACCTTCCTTTGCTCAGGCTTAACCCCTCCAAGGCCCCTCAGACCCCTCAAGCTGTCAACGCACTCACTTCGGGTGAGCTTGTGGTTTTTGCCGCTCAGACTGCTGCTACTCTTGCCGCTCGAAGAGCGCGTGTGCCATCGCCAGTGAAGCTTGGCTGGTTTGGAGATGAGGAGGAGGATGAGAAGGATCTAGATGATAATCAGCCTAAGACTCAAGCACCAAAGCAACCCACGAAGCTCACTGCATCGGTGAAAAGACGAGGACCGGCGAAGCCAAAGTCATCGCTAGGACCGCTCAGACCGTTTATGAACATGACAGTCAAGTATGAAGCCACCCTCATCGTCAGTGATGTGTTGCAGATTACTATAGATGGTGAGAACGACGTCAATCTTCAAGATCTGCGTCAAGAGCAGATGCATAAATGCTCTGAGCATGCCGATTCCATAGGCCTGGAGTGTGCCTGGAGTGTGTGCTAGTATCTATTAAAGCCACCGTCGTCTGGTATCTAATAAAGAAGGATGAGCGAATGACTCTGACACTGCACGATTTTTGGGAGGGAGTAGCTTCGAACGTTCGGCAGAAGTACTCAGCAGGCAAAAAGGATGTAGGCATTAATCTAGAGCTCGTCTTCGGTCGCGATAAGACTGGTATCGCGCCTTCAGCGCCCGTAGCTGAGCTTCCAGCGGCAAAGATATCACTCACTCAAACAGCGAAGCTGAAGAAGGAAGCCGATGAGCGTGATCGACTTCGTGCAGGCATTGTAGAACAGACGAAAGTTCTTCAGATGAGTCGGATTTGCAAAGGAAACTGTCACAATAAGGGAAAATACTGCTGGATCAACGAGTCAGGCGTTCATCATCGACTGACCTCTGATCATATAAGATGCTGGTCAGAAGCAATCAGTAGAGGCGATGGGTCTGCGTCACTTACTAGACCTCCAAGAACGCTGGCCGAAGTCCTGGTGGCGGCGAGATCTCAAGTCAAGCGTGTCAATCCTTTCTCAGCACCTTCTTCAGCTGTTACATCGCCGCCTACCTTTATACAGCCACCGCAGATCACGGGTGGATCAACCAGCATAGCAGACGTATTGGCGTTGCAGATGATACAAAAGGCAACAGCTGAAGAAGAAAGAAAGGCCGAAGAGCGAAGGATTAGGCAAAAGAGGAAGGATCAACAAAAGCAGAGCCGCAATAAGCTGAAAATGCTCGAGAAGACTGAGACTCCTTCTATGCTCGATTGGCATCGACATACATTGCCTGTTCGACCTAGCAGTCCTGTTCAGGGCGATGATCTTCGTGATTACATCTCCTGGCATGTCTCCAGAGTTAGTAGCACTCGGGCGCGTCCTTTTTGGCACGCCTTTGATGAGCTGGATGCTCGATATTACGATCTACAAACGATACAAAGCTGGAAAGAGCGCGATGAGAGTCACTGGAAGAGCTTAAACATACCTGCTGGCATTGGCATACAGCTGGCTCGTGATGTCAGCAAGTATGCCCGCTCTAGAGGTTCTGGTTCAGGTGGCAAATTGCCATCTGAACCAACGGCTGAAGATAGATCTCCTACATCAGCTCAGCAAGCTCGAGTGCAGGCATGAAGCCACTTAGATAATGCTCAATCTCGAAGACCTGCTTTAGAGCCTCAAGCCAAGATCTCAGCCTCGCAAATATCGACCGAAGAGGAGAGCTCTGAGGAGGTGGAGGTGGAGGAGGTGAAGGAGGTGGAGGAGACTTTAGATGATTATTCAGAGGTAGCGGAGGAGCAACATGATGAGCTTGACTACGATGAGTCTATCTATATCTGGATATCACCTGGATATATGAACTATGCCAGCCAGGCGAAAAAGTGCCCCAGGATCACCAACTCGCTCCCTTTGTGACCTGACTGCTACCCTTAGAAATTCACCAAATCCTCCGTTAGACTCGTCATACCATCGAACAAGCTCGCCGTTCCTTTTAATCCATGCCTTCAACACTGAAAATGAGCTTTCTATGGGGTTATAGTCAGGCGAGTAGGGTGGCAATTTGGCAAGATGCACCCCAAAGCTTTCACATAGCTCATCGAGCTCTGCTGATTGATGAATCCTAGCATTATCCATAATCACCACTGAACGCGGTCCTACCCCTCCAGAATTGCATATAGGAAGCACCTGTGACCGCATGAAGTCCAGAAAGATCTCTTTTGTTATGAAGCCGTGATGCACCTCCCATGCAATGTATCCATCAATGGAAAACGCTGGCAAAATGCTCCATCTCTTCGATCGTTTTAGGCTTTGGGTGACGTGTAGAGGTAAGCCAACCGGGGCCCAGCCATACTTCCGGTCAGCTAACGGGCAAGCATTAGCATGACTAGAAAGAGTAGAGGAGGAAGTTGAGTCTACCTGTTCGCTCACAAGCAGCGTTTTCATCGAGGAATACCAGCTGATCTGAGGTCCAGCCCATAAGCCGTCGCTCCCATTCGCTGCGAAGCTCCTCATCGCGCTCAGCAGCGACTCTTTGAGCGACCTTCCTGCTGTATCTAGCTTGTTTGAGCAGCCTGCTGATCGTGCTTTGACTGATGACAATGTCAAACTCGTCGTACAGGAACCAGATCATGTCATCCTGATAGGCGGTGGGTCGTTGACTGAGGAAGCATAGGAGCTCCTGAGCATGATACTCACTCAAAACCCTCGGTCTACCAATCGTACCAAGCGCCGGCGCCACATCGCTGAAATGAAGGTGTTTTTTACGCATACGATTGATCTGCTGGATGGTAACATGGGTGGCTTTGTGTATGAACGCTGTGCTATCGCCACGGGCGAGGTGAAATTGAATCTCGTCTCTAAGGTCCTGGGTAAGAGCTTGGGGCATTCTGACTATCTAGGATTGCGCCCGTGTAAGGATGAGGTTTGTATAGCTTCAAAAATGAAGCTTGGGAGTGTCTTGGGGGTGTGGGGATGACATCTAGGTATTTGCTCTATTTGCACCAAATTCGGGGCTGATTTGTGTGTTTTCCCCGCCAAATTCGCTAAAACCCGAAAACTGAACCAGACTTTTGCATACAACGATAGATAGACTTCAATTCAGCTTTAACCGAATATACTAAATTAACCATATGACCTCGTATTCCAACAGTATAGCATGTGCTATGAAGCATGTATGAAGCGTACTATGAGTCTATGAAGTAGGCCATGGGATGACGCGTGTGTGAGCGACGAAAAGCTCATCGCCGCCGTCAATACGTGGGCTGAAGCCGACGATTATGCGCTCATCGTCAGTCGCTCGAACAAAAACAAGCGAGGAATCAAGGATAAAATTTGATTGAAGGTGTGATAGAGGTGGTAAACCAGGTGGTACTGGGGGGCAAAAGAGACTACATGCCGGCTCAAGGCTCATCGAATGTCCCTTCAAAGCAATAGTTAGAGGACTCGACTCAACGCGAACCTCAGTCGCGTGAAAGCGAATCTGCAGCAATGAGCTGAGCAAGAGCTACGGCAAGAGCTACGGCAAGAGCTACGGCAAATATGTAGGAAGGATAGGGGCAGAGGTAGGGGCCGGAGCAGAGGTAGAGGTAGGGGGCGTGGGCGAGGTCGAGGAGGTAGAGGGGGTGAAGCTTCGGCTGAGCCTATATCAGAGCAACAACAGGAGGCTTCAAACGGTGAAGGCTTCTATGGGGTGTTTCAAATTTGATCAAATGTAAATTTGTTTTTTAGGGCGTCTTCGAAATTGCGTTGATAAGAAGCTTTCGATTGTTATCTTCAGCTTTCTTCTTTGCATCTTTGATTATATAATGCACTGTATTCGGCTTAAGATCTAGAGATTTTCCTATAGAAACTTCAGAGTTTCCCGAGATCTCGCTCAGGGCCGTTGCTGCAGATCTAATTGCCGGAGGAATTTGCTGACGACCTGACTTCGTTTTAGCTGTTCCCTTTGTAAATCTCTTTTTATGAGGCATGATAGAGAATGTGTAGTGAGGTAGAATTAATAGAATAGTAGTTGTTGAATAGAAATGTGGTTTGTTTACTTTCGGGACTCGGTCTAAAATTAGGCCGCTTTAAAGATGTGCGAGCTCATGTTCCATGGGCCCATGGCACAATTTATTGGCACGGACCTAAGGTAGTAGTACTTACCTCCGGCTGTGCCGGCTTACAAGGAGATTAGCCCGGGAACTCGTAACGACGCGCCAAGTATTTACCCCTCCCACTTAGCGAACAACGACAACCAATTAGCTAGCGTCTGAACTCTGAAAAACTACCTAACCACCGCATCTTCAGCACAAACTATAGAAAGATTCAAATGCCCCTCCCTTTATCCATCAATATGAAACTTAGCGTTACGGAGCGAGACACTGACAGAGGTCAGTTAAATCGTAAGAGCAATTTTCATCCTTTCAGATCTCAACATTGCTAATTGTGTATAGACAAGCGGCGTCGTGGCTCCGAAGACGAAGACTTGATTGAACCCATGCGCAAGAGCACAAGGACACAGAAGAGTCGTCAGTTACCTTACATCTATACTATGGTCTATTGCCAATGTCACTCACGATCTGCAGCCAAGAAACGAAAACGCAACGCCGAGGACATATCCCAACATCAACCTCCTCGCAAGAGCCCACGACTACAGAAGATTCGTCACTTGAACGAACAGAGAGTCAAGCAGGCCGGGAAGTGGACGAGATCATCACTCGAAACAACCAGAACACCTTTCTGCATCGGACGAAGGCCATCTCCGGACAAACGGAAGAGTCTAAAGGCTCCAAAGAAGTGTCAGTTAACCCTATATTGCGGATGTTACGCAGCCTTTCCACAGACGATACCGTCCTTTCACCGTTGTTGCCCCATGCTAATCTACACGCTGTACCCTAGCTCACAAAAAGCCTGCCCCAACAAGCGGTGCCGTCGTTGACGGAAGCTCTGTTCCAACACGCAAAAGGCGTTGTGATCGGGACGACATTGTTGAGACACAAGCCAAGCGACAAAAGTCATCTGAGATTCAAGCTCAACCACCGCAAGCCGTTGATACGAATGCTCCTACGCTTACCTTAAAGAACTTAAAGCGTCTCGACCGTCAAGTTCGCTCGCAACATCTGCCCTTCACTGAGAAGACGACGCTTCAACATTGGGATTTTGTGAGATCGAAAAAGCCGGAGACACAATCGCAACGGACCGAGGATACTTCCTCAAGCACCAAAACAGTATCGACCAGCGACTCTGGATTTCAGGAAATTGCGGTGAAAAACGGAGTTTTAATCCCGATGCAATCCAACGAACCTGACAACTTCAGCGAAATCTACAACCATCTCAACCGGCTTCGAGAGTCCGTGTCACCAGATGTTGCTGATTATAAAGAGTATCTGTACGATGCAGTAACTGCAGATAACGAAGACACTGTTAAGCAGGCTGTCCTTGCGCAGATCAAGAAGTACAAAATTGAAGGCTATCGTTCTGCCTACAACCAGCAATTCATCGAATATCCTAGCAAAGTTGGTTTTAATAACGGTTTATCTACACCAAAGCCCGACCTGATCCAAGGTATTAGTCTTCAAGCTTTCGAGCCATATCCTGTGAAGGACCAGCTTGACGGTTCAGCCGTCCCAACTTCAAGCCTGTTCCCAATCACTCTTGCACACATTGCTGGAGAATTCAAGAGACCCGGCGGGGATTTGATCCAGGCACAAGGCCAAGCAGCTTACGATGGAGCGAGTCTCGTCTATGGTCGGAGTATGGCACGCGAATCAATGGGCAGAGCAGACCCACCTGGCTCTGCGCACGTTGGAAGCTTCATCTCAGACGGCATACACATAACCACGTTCGTGCACTATGCAGCAAAAAATCCGTTGGGAAAGGTTGTTTACCACCAATGGCCGGTGACTGATACAAATATCCAGCTGAGCCATCAAAGTTTCAAAACCGGCCGTCGACAACTGCGAAACCTTCAAGATTGGGCTCGAGAAAACTCTTACTTGCTTAAGGAGGACTTGTTGGACCAATATAAGCTTTCACAAGCTCAAAGTAATGAACAATCAATCCCAGAGGAGAATGAGTATTCAGCACACGGGAACGGCGCTGGGAGTTCGGTTGTGGTTGGCAGTGAGCCCTACATACTCGTGGAGAATTCCACACAACCCGAATCTCTCCCTGTCTTAGAAGCAGAGACCTTCTACATCACTCCCCAGTCTTCCGATCCTGCGCATTCTCCGCCCCCCCATGTGGATATGGCAAAGAATATTCCCAAACAGCGCAATACGAGATCTTCTGCCAGACTTTCGGAACGTCGTAACCGGGAGGGCCGCAATTAGGGCGGGGACCTCAGAACTATTTCCAATTCGAGAATTCCTATAGACTTGCGCTATTCAATGCAGTCACAAGCAGAGCAGTTTTTGTAGCCTATGCGTGAATCACTAACACCAGATTGCCTCTGTCATTCCCCCGTAGCCTCTCTTCCACACACCTCAAATCTCTGCTTCGATTTAACATTGCGCTAGACTCCTTAAATTAATATCTATCTTTAACATGGCTATCGTAGTCGTCTCGTATCAGTTTCATGAGTTCAACTCTCTTTTTAACTAGCAGCGCACATTTCTAAGATCACCATCACTAATTCCCAGGCAAAAGCGTCCCTACACATGCTACTGAAATTCATAATTCAGACAACTACAAGACTTGTGCTTAATTTCAGTGTGTAAATATCGCGCACCCTACATCTTCTATATTATCTTTTTGATTAATGTATATGTTATTATGCATCGCATTTCATGGCATCAAAGATGAAATTAAACCGATCGCTTTTGCATACGTGAGGTAATCAACAATTATACAGCACCTAACCGCAACCGAATATAAATTTGGGCTTGTTCTATAGATCAATAGGTGGCACATAGTGATTTTGTACCTGAGGTTTATTAGGTGATGGGTAGAAATTAAAGCTAACGAACGCGCAATAGTGGCTTTTTCGTAGATCTCATACAAATTTCCAATAGGTCCACCGGAGCCTCTGGAGGTGGATGTGGACGCAAAAACCATAGGTTCCACCCCTAGTAATAAAGAGATCAATCAATCAATACAGAGTTGTTCCAGTTAGAGTATAATGAAACATCTGTCTACTTTTTCCCAGTTTCACTCGACCTTCTGGACTAACACGCACTAGAAAGTGATCATGCGAAAACGTTCGTTCCAGAACATCTGCATGCAACGTCCTATTAACCATTGCGAGCGCGATTTGCTGATACGCCGGATGCTTATAGACGCCTTCATACTTCCCCAACGGTAAGCTGGGCGGCAGCATGCCGTCATCTTCAGGTTACACACCAAATTTAGTAGGCAATTCAAGGGTTTACATATGATTCTGAGCAACCTCTTCACAGTAATTTTGCACTGTTTAAAAGAGCTTCAATATCGCTCAGCATCTCCTTCGCTATATATGAAACGCTGCAAACAGGCCTGCATCCGTTTGGATGAGCACGTTCACCTCGCTGCCCTCCACCTCTTGCCCGTGTGAGACCTCGACCCTGGCTTTGGTAAGAGAACTTATTGATTCCCGAATCTCCTCTGTCATGGCTAGCCTTCGAAGAGCTGAATGAGCTGAGGCGAGTGTAGGAGCATGATTGTGACCCTCGTTTCGTATGACTTCAAAATATCAGCCATCCTCCTTGTTCCGTTTGCCGACGGCGCTGAAAGGACACTTCATGAGCCGTGTGCCACTGTGAAGACGTTGTCGAGGGATAGGGTACAGGTGCGGTATAGGGAGCTTCGGAATCAACAGAGTGAGCAAACAACGAACACGTGCAACGATCGCTCTAGTAGATAGGTAGATCTAGAAGGTAGGCTAGATACAGAAAGCTAGATAGATAAATAGTGTTGGAAATAGGGGAGTTGGTAACCTTCGCCTCATAGGGCTGGTAGGGCTGGGGCCCGCTAGTAGAGTTTTCACCTTCCACCTCCTAGATAGTCTCCGAACAGCAACAACCAATATATCAATATGCCCCCATATGACCTCGTATTCCAACAGGTTATGAGCCCGGGTTAGCGCAAGCTGCTTAAGTTGTTGTTCCGTTCGTGAGTACGTGAACTCACCGACCATGTCTATCGTCGTCGACGTCGTTACTCGGAAGCCTCTACGTGATAGAGCCCAACGTCGATATTTCAAGCCTCTACGCGATAGAGCCAATCAGAAACACCGTGAACATGTTCCTCCGATGGAGGGAAGCGGTGCAGCCAAGTCAGGTTCAGGTAGCCGATCGCTACTGAGCCGAAGAGAGTCAGTCATCGTGGATAGATGAAGCGATGCACCAGTCATATCAGGATGGACCAGAAACGAGTCAGAAACAAGTTAGAAACGAGGCTAGGATGCCAGAAACGAGACAGAAACGACGCAGAAACGAAGTCATCCTGGATGAACGTGGAGACCTCGGGCGAGGGCAAACGGTATAAAAAAGCATAGCCAACCGTGGGATAGCCTCGGGCGAGGGCAAACGGTATAAAAAAGGATAGCCAACCGTGGATAGCCTCGGGCGAGGGCAAACGGTATAAAAAAAGCATAGCCAACCGTGGGATAGCCTCGGGCGAGGGCAAACGGTATAAAAAAGGATAGCCAACCGTGGATGGCCCCGGGCGGGGACAAAACGGTATATAAAAGTATAGCCATCTGGAACACGTGGGCAGGCCTCTGGAAGCCTGATCAGCTTCGTATAGTACTGCTTCGTGTAGGAGTCGGGGGAGCTTGAAAGCTTCCAAAAAAGGGGAGTTTGGAGGCTTCGATTCCCAAAGGGGAGTGTTGGAAATAGGGGAGTTGGTAACCTTCGCCTCATAGGGCTGGTAGGGCTGGGGCCCGCTAGTAGAGTGTTCACCTTCCACCTCCTAGATAGTCTCCGAACAGCAACAACCAATATATCAATATGCCCCCATATGACCTCGTATTCCAACAAATAGATAGATATGTAGATAGATGGATAGATAGATAGGTAGGTATGCCTGCCTGTAGAAGAGTGAATGCCCCGTGTAGGAAAGAGGTAAAAGCATGAGTAAAAAGGTGAAGAAGAAGAAAACTCCGCTCGGGAAACCTCCATAAATGATAGTTCATATCCCCGTGAACCCTGAAGATGCGACTGAGCTGTGCTAGGGAAACCCCTATCAGTAGTAGCCAATATCCCCATGGACCCTGAAGGTGCGGCTCAATAGCCCTGCTCGCTACGTCAGCGCTCTGACGAAGCCTTAGTATCTTTCTATAAGCGGGTCACAAGCTTAATGCAGCGTGTTGGGGCCAAAGATAGACCAGCACTCACCTCCTCCACTACTCTAACACTGTTGAAGTCGGCCATGCTGAACACTATCCTACGAGCTTTCATAAAGGGAATATCCGACCATACAGTACAGAAGGAGGCCACAAGGGGTATGACCGCCACCGATAGATCCTTGAAATCGGTTGGACCCTCCACAGTTCCAACCCACCCCTTCCCCTATGCCTTCCATATACAAACCAGAGATCGCAAATCAGGCGTTAATATTAAATCCGAATAGAGGTAATATGAGATCTAAACCTTCGGCCAGAATAAGGACCTACCAGACCGAAAGACATCAAAGAATCAGTGAATCAATGAAATTAGAACTTGGTCCTTCCAAGAAGAAAGGTTATGTGTCAAGTGTGAACATGTAGGCCATGTAAGCAAGGAATGCAAAGACAATGTGCTACCTGCGTGGAAGCAATCCTACCTCAAAAGTATCATCTTTGAAGAGAGTCCTCAGTCGAACTTTGCAATGGCGTCGTACAGGGCCTATGACGGGAATGTATCTGCGTATGGAACGGACCAGTCAAAAACCGTCCCCGCTATGTTGATGAGAGTCGGCGGTGGAGCGAAGCTGATGAACAGGCTGTCAAGTATGTCAAACTCATGATCGCCAGTTATCAAAAATTGGCGGAAAGCCCAGAAGTCTGGGCGCAGAAGCTCAACCTGCCGTTAGAATCGACTTTCCCGGCGTTACTGAACTTCTTACAGAAGTTACTAGACCTGGACCCAAGATCGCGAGCTAATGTAGAAGACTGCCTGGCGGATCCATGGCTTACAACAGAAGATTCACAGGTGAAGGGACCTACGCTATCCACCTGAAGACGCTGCACACAAATGCTGGCATTTAGTAGTCTACGGTTCCACTGTATGTGCGCATGCCGGACAGGGGCGAGCAGTGACAGTCATTGTCTTACATACTCCGGGCTTTCTGATAGCTATTCATTACATCTCGACATTGAGGTTCATTTCGATATATATCATCATTAGATTACGGGATGTTCGCTGTTCGTTCGAACTCGTGTCCTCTTACCTCAGAGAGTAAAGCAAAGCAAAAAGGGACTATGAACCACAAGGGGAAGACCACCTCAGCATGAGGTAGCAACCTTTCTAGTTTACCTGAACATACCTAGAATCTATGAGATGCACGCTCAAATTGAGTGGAAATCCCCAAAATATCTGATAATTACCCCATACTGTAAATCTTCCATTCAGTGCTTCATCCAGTGCTTCATATTTGCTCCACCCGGTGTTCCATCCAAGCTTTCATTCAGTGCTTCGTTCAATGTTTGTTTTGTTATCATGTAGTCTACAGAAAGAAAATTCCATGTTCGATCATGAATTACGGAACCTTAGACCATCGCTATGAGAGATTGACTTGGTATCTGGCCACGAAATGGTTTTCGAAGGTTAGGTATATGTGAAATGGCTGTGCATTCGATAGACATATATTTGATTTGCCGTGATCTTAAAGAAGCATTTCTTGTTGTCAAGCACAAGAAAGATCACAAGCAAAATCATAAAAGCAGCAACTTTATTCAAGTGATGTCCAGTCTAGTTCCGTGGCTTCTTGAGACTGCACAAGCTCTCGAAGCAAGCTTCCACGTAATCGAATATGCCTACATTGCCTCGATCGCCTTCTTCAGCTAGAGCAATCTGGTTCATACTTTGCCTAACGGTAATACTTACACGCAACAAAGGCATTCTCCACCCCACTACCCATGACATTGCAGCCGTGGAGTGGCTAGCTTAGTTTTGTCGCCAGTCGGATCGTCGACGACCACAACTGTCAATTCAAGACGCCACCATACTTCATCGAACCCTAGCGCTTTAACTTCGTCCACGACCGTGTTGTAAAGCTAACTGAGTTTCAATTCGAGGTAGCAGGGTTTGGGGCACACTAGTACTTCATAAACAAAACTTATGAACCTACGGATTCTTCATTGGCTTTGCTTCTCTTTGATCGAGGTTGTAACATAAAAGGCAATGGTCACCCATAGCGCTTGTTGTATCGCTTGGCTTGCGAGCCTACAAGCCACATTTGCCCATTTGGCATGCCTGCATGCTTGACCAAATTGCTAACTAGTATTTGAACGTTATGCTAGATGTCGGTCAAGGAAAAACTAACAGACTCAGAGTATAGTATGCTTGTCGAGATTCTTCATTGTATTGGCAGGAAATATACAAATGTTCCGTGGGGAACAATCGTGGGTAGTCCCATGTAAAGCAAATAACATGTTAGGGGTCAACATAGAGCGGATCAGATATGAATATCATTTAACGAGTAGTTAAATGCTAAGGAAGAAAGGTGTCTAGAAGAGCAGAGCCGGCTATATATATGGCTGGCACGGCTGGCTCAGGGGAACATGAGCTAAACCCGAATAGGGTCGATATCGGAACCAGCCGCCTATTAGCGTGTGCAGAAAGCTTTCGAATCCTTGGCATCGCAATTGTCGCGCTCCCCCCCCAAATTTGTATAGACCTTTCGACATTTCAACCTCTCAACATCTATTATCGCATCAAAAACAGGCTCAAATAGGTGAAAATGAAGCTATTCATACACTACTATTCAAATTCTATAGTACCAGCTTCAAGATCTCTTTCCAAGGCTTTAATATCAGCTTCAAAGATATAACCTTCGGCGCTGGCGCCCTTCGGACGAAACTGAGGTCTAAAGGGAGAGCCATACATGAAGCTCAGCAGCTATGGCCGGCCCTTTAGCCCCTCCTCTTCACTCCAAAATATTACGACTTCTGCTACTTCACTGGTGTCCCAAAGCTATCGCCCAAGAGGTTCACTGTCACTTCGATACCGTCTATAGATTTCAGGCGAATCTCTGCTGAGCTGCTGAAAACACGTCAGTATAAGCGAAGAAGTCTGAACAATTCATTTTCACCTGTTTTGATGCGATAATGGGTGTTGAAGGGCTGAAATGTCGAAAGGTCTGGTTGAAAATGTCGAAAGATCTATACAAATTTGGGCGATGCCAAGGATTCGAAAGCTTTCTGCACACGCTAATAGCGGCCGGCGACCGGCGATAGCCGTCAACATAGCCATCGGCATAGTCATCAACCCAGCCATTCACATAGCTACCAACGTAGATGCGTAGCTAGGATCGTAACATAACAGAAGATTGAGGGTCAATTCAATGCGGTCCGGTCAATTCCAGCGGTTTTTCTTCTGTTGTCATAGACCAAGCCTTATAAATGCCCTATACATCTTCATAGGTCAGTGTTTTCTGAGGCTTGTCGAGTAGGTGAGATTGCTCTAGCGAGTAGTTAATAATCGAGCAAGTAGTTTTGATAGGGCTCGATCTTACGGTTTTGGGGATTGCTCGAGCAGCCAGAATCTGTCACCGAGGCGACGCTCTGGATGAGAGGGAGGGAGAGAGTTAGACGAAAAGAAGTGATTACTTAGGTTGTATATACTGTAATACTGTAGCTCGATCTTTCTCTCACTTCCCCTATGCTAGATCTCCTTCCTCATCTATAATTCTGTCACCTTACCTCATCGCCTGTCTGCCTTCCTCTTCCTGTTTACTAGAAGCCTTTCATCGCCTAGTCCTTCTTCGTATTGGTCGCAACTCCCGTAGGGGTAAATTTGGAAACAGCCATTGCCTTAACCGTTTCCACACTCGTACGCATATCCAGCCGGGGGGTTAGAAAGAGCATTTTTCTAGCCAGGATCAGGCACCAAACTCACGCGGTGTGCGCACAGCGTAGCTTCCAGCTATGAGCCAAGATGCGCCAGCTAAGCCATAGGGCAAAGGACGACCGTTGTTCTCGCAGAGTCTTGTTGGGACAGTGAGCACTCAGCCTTCCGTATCTCCCTTTACTTCCTTCTCATTCACGTCATCCAACATCACACCCCTTCCTTCGACTGGAATGGAATGGCGAAGACGCTTTCACATTCACGTTCAACCAAACGAGGTTGCGCTGGTCCTTGAGGCATGCCGGCACTGTTGAATCCGAGTAAGAAGTTGTCAGTGTAGTCTTGCAGAGAACGGGCTACACGATAGGAGTATGCCCGGCCCGATGCACGTTCCGGTCCCGTGCACACCCCACTTTACTACTTTCATCTTTCTTCAAAAATCAACTACAAATTCAATATGGCTTCAATTGAAGCAGCTCTTGCAGATCTAGCTTTGCAAGAGTCACCTAACTACACTGCAACTGCAAAGAAATTCAATGTCAATCGAAGCACGCTGTCGCGACGACATAGGGGTAAAACGGCCTCCGTCAAGGAAAGCAAGCAAACGACGTCAATTCAAAGAGCTTATTCGCTATATAAACAAGCTTACCGAACGTGGTATACCTTCTTCCAATGCGATGATTCGTGTTTTTGCGTATAATATATCTGGAAAACAGCCAGGCAAAAACTGGTCTTATGAGTTCGTTCGACGTCATTCAGATATATTGCAGTCAAAATTCCTACAAGAAGCTGATCTAGAGCGGAAAAAAGCCAATAATGCATATCAATATCAGCTTTATTTTGACCTAGTAAGTGTCTTCATTACGTTTAAATTCATACTAATATGAAGGTAGATAAAGCAAAAAATCGAAGAATATGAGGTTCTTCCTTCAAACACATACAATATGGACGAAAAGGGCTTTCTACTTGAACTGCTTCAAAAGACTCGAAGAGTCTTTAGTTTAAAGCATCTAGACAGTGGTAAATTGCTGAGTGCTGGTCAAGACGGCAATAGAGAATGAATTACCTTGATTGCAACCATTTGCATGAATATGATCGATATACCCCCTTCGATCATTTATCAGACGATATCAGGCAATATTCAGGATAGCTGGCTTACTGAATATGATCCCAAAGAGCAATCCTGCTTCTTTGCTTTCTCCGCTACTGGCTGGACTAACGATGAATTGGCCTATTCTTGGCTCACTACCGTATTTGACCGAAATACGAGGTCAAAAGCCAGAAATTCACGCGATTATCGCCTTCTATTCGTTGACGGGCATGGCAGTCATATCAACATGAAGTTTCTTGACTGGTGTTAGCAGAACAAGGTGCTCGTGGCTCTATATCCTCCTCATTCTACTCATCGTCTTCAACCTCTGAATGTCAGCTTATTCAACCCTTTGGCCAATTACTATTCTCAAAACCTGAACGACTGAATCTTTAAGAGTCAAGGACTTTCTCGAATATCGAAAAGAGACTTCTTTGATCTATTTTGACCTGCATATCAAGCTGCTTTCACGCCTGCCAACATAAAAAGTGGATGGGAAAAATAAAGCAGATTAAATCGAACGCTAGACCTGATTCAAGTCATTCTTCTTCTTCAGCATTGTCCGAAGCTGATTGAAGAACGATTCGACGATTAATGAAGTCAGTTGTAGGGGAAGTAATTGGTCCGGAAGCTCGAAAGTTGAACAATACGATGGAAAAGCTTACTACAGATGTTGCTCTTCTGAAAGCAGAAAACGAAGGTCTTCGGCGAACAGTACGTATAGAGAGGGGTGTTAGGGGCCAGCATAGAGCGAGTCATATGGGTGTAATGTAACGAGTATATAAATGCTAAGGAAGGAAAGTATCTAGAAGGGAAGAGCCGGCTATCTATATGACTCAGGAGAACATAAGCTAACCCTGAATAGGGTTGGCCTCGGAACAACCCTATAGCCTAGCGGCGAGCGGCCGGCGATAGTCATCAACATAGCCACCAACATAGCTACCAACATAGGTGCGTAGCTAGGATCGTAACAAGGAGTCGCAGACGACGTGACAAGCCTTTATTTGACGATCTAGGGGTAAATGATGAGGCAAAGGGGGTGTTTTTTAGTCCTAATAAGATTCAGACGGCTCGTGATCGTCAAATTCAAAGAATCGAAGAGGAACAGCAAGCTGCTATTCAAAAGGCGGATGAAAAGGAACAAAGGGAGCTTAGAAAGCTAGAGGAACAGCGTTTAATAGCTGAAAGAAAGGTGGAACGGGAAAAAAAGAAGGCGGAGCGGAAGGAGAAAGCGAAGCGAAAAAAGGAGCTACGGGCGAAGGAATTGGAGCAACGACGTCTAGTTCAGGAGCAAAAGCTGAAGGCTAAAGAGCTTCAGAAAGAGCAAAAGAAGAAGTCTAAAGAGGTGAAAGTGAAGCAATTCACTGATTTTGTTGCTATTGAGGAGGTGGAAAGGGGACCTAGTCAAATCAGGTCTACGCGAGCTGGAAGGCAAATCAAAGCTTCTAAGCGATTTGATGATTGATTCTTATAGCTAGGAAGCTTCATATATATATCGACAACTCTCTATATCAATTGCAATCTGATTCTATGAATGATGGTTGAATAATGATAAAAATGGTATGGGTGGCTAATCGGGTTTAGGGTGTGCACGGGATCGGAACCTTAACGGTCCTCAAGCTTCACTAAGATACTATACACATGTAATTTGTCCCTCAGCGTTCAGTCAAATCGACGTAATATACACTGACGCGTTATGAACATCAGCTTGTCTCTGACGAGGCATCTCGGTGCGTTTTGACATTGCGCCTTTCACGCAGCACCGACGGTGCATAAAATCCTTCCCTCCTACCACTACGTTTTCTGCACAATGGCCAAATGGTTAGCAACCCCTTAAAAGTGCCCGGTCGCATCACCAAAGGACTAAAATCAAGACCAGCTAAGCATAACCTTCCTAAGCTCTTATCCCACCACATTGTTATCAAATTCAACGGCGTTACACTACTGTCTACCTCGCATTTGAGGACTCTTGTTTCTATTGCACGGGGAAATATCACATGAAGCACCTTCAATCGAACTTCTGACTTCAGGCAATGTCACTAGTTTCCTTGCCAATTTAGCAATTTTTTCCACACACAATACAAAGTATTGTGCCGTTGCACTTGATCTTTATCATACTTATAATAGGTGATACGAGTTTTGACACTCCAGGCTGCAGACTACAGGTGTCATAACAATGTCCTTCGAGTTTACTTCTGTTTGATCATTCGTTCTTGCCTCGGGATTTTTCGAAGCTGGAGCGATACAATGGACGGGAGTAGGGACGAGTCACTGGGGAGGGTGATTGGAGGAAGTGATGAGATGATTCAAATGGTGAGGGCTCGGTAAGTGATGAGGGTAATAGTGGTTGGGGACGTGACGGGCCATGCATTGCGCTGGTAGGCAGATTGATCAAAACACTTCGGCTTTTTACTGCAGCCGGATCCCTGGCTCTGCCTTTCCCAGCTTACTGGAAGTTTCCGACTGCTCTGCGGAAAAAGGCTTCATTTTCATCCGGCGAGAGTGTGCTCGGAAAAGGCTGCAGCTCGTTAGTGCGAATGCATGGATGACATGCCTTACGAACATTCCCAATCGTTAGCTTGGCTCATCGTTGATATTTTAGAGCGATCTGTTGGTTGGACACGGCCCTGGTGGTCTATGTTTTTGTTTTGATTTTCAGCGTCTTTGTTTATTGGATTACCAACACGGCAGACTCTCAACCGCCTATTTGTTTTGCGCTCGCAGTTCGTATAGCGTGTCATCTAACCTTCCTTCAAGATTTCATTAGCATTAGTCACTTTTGATACTCAAACTTCCTAAAGACCAGTGGCTATCTGCGACCATGATGAAGGAAAGTGACATATTTCGAGAGTACCACTAATTTCTAGGGGGCCCCCGCCCAAATCGGAAACTAAAAGCCGGCTCGAGAGTAGAGTACCACGAATCAGAGACTTGAGTCAAGAGCAATCTGAAACATGTGAAGGCGCGTCGTTGAAGACCACGCGCTCAGGCTCTTGTTTTCGATCCACGCGTGCTCTTGCGGGCTCTGTAATGAAAACATCATCACATATTCAAAACTTTTCAACTGAAATCTTTGATATGGTGTAATGTTACAATGAATTGCTTGCCTTGGATTACGTATAATCGTAGAGAAACCAGAGGGTGAACAGTCTCAGACGACATCGCCTTGTGGGAATCCATCGCGCTTCATGGATATAGCTATATTCGATCGAAAAAGGAAAGGAGGAGAGCTAGAACCTTGAAGATGCGTTATCTCAAGTATTCCGACGAAAAACGGTCTCAAAGATGTATGCCACCCAATTGTAGAAGTATAGTATTCTGTCCTTCTCAGAAGGAAGAGCTTGGGGAGATTAGGGACGACGAACCTTGCCATTCCGCAGAGGAGTGTCGACAAAGACGTGCGCGCGACTTTACTATTAACTATAAGGCTCTTGAACAAATAGTTCATCGTCTAGAAAGTCCAGAATATTCCGCCTTTTGCACCAGACTAATCTCACTGCATATTTGTAGCCGATGCGGTATAGGCGTTGACTCGATTCCCCGTCTACATGGGTCAGTTACGCAAACCACATCAGGCTCGTCTGCTAATTCTCGAAACAGTCACTTGACTAGCAAGACATGTTCAAATGTGTGTCAATGTTGGCTTTATCATGAGGCACAGCGTTGCTTGCTCGAGACAGGCGTGAGTTCGACAGACAAGCGCATCGAGACACGGAGAACATCTATACCCTCACTATCGACACCCCCCCGCATTGTCAGAGCAAAGAGAAAGAGGTCGGTGGATAGCCTGGAATCGAGCAGACAACATCGAAATCTGGCCCCCCGTCCGTCACCTTCCCCAGATTCAGTCACGAAAGCAATTCTACCATCTAATGCAACATCAATCGAGACCGGTCACGGTCCCCCGCCCAAAATCGCAGCTCTTTTGGCACGGACCACGCATGCAGCGCAGCCATTGTTGGTGCGTAATCTCAATTGTCGATCCCGGCTACCAAACTGACTACTCTCTAGGTGGAAAATTTGAAGGTAATCCCAAGAACAGGGGCCTGGACTGCTGTGAACCATCCAAACGATGATTTCATAGGCGCTTCGAGCCTCTCTTTTCAAGATTATCACAATGTCATGCTAATCAAATATGAACAGAGCAATTCCTTCGAGCCCGTCGAGAAGAGCTTAGAAGCACCAAGATCCCAAGAAACGCTGAAAGCATTATCGCAATTTAGTCCAATTTCTACAGAAAATGCTTCTCTTGATGAATCATCGCGCCTACTTGATGCGGCCAAAAAAGATCGCAAATTACATGCCGATTACAAAGCGAGTCTTGCCGGTGATGCTGAACATAAGTGGGAGGAAGTCAGTCATGAGTGCGAAAAGCAAAGGAACGCAATCCTTGACACTCAGCTCAACGAAACAAAAGAGGAGCTCGAAGTTCGGAACGCTCTCTACACTCAAATGGTTTCTCAAGTGGAACCACTGCTTGTCCTGCCAGTGATCGCACTTCAGAAATTGGAGGAAGCGCAGAACAAGCAGAGCGTCCTGATCGAACGTCATAGTAGTATATTTGACTGGGGAAGTTTGGTGAGAACGGTGAAGAGATTTAGTGGTGAGGTACAAGACACGAATCATGCTTCGGAGGAAAGGTTGAAGAAGTTGAGGGTAACGTTAAAGCGGATGGTCGACACAGCGGATGCACTCAGATCACAGTTTGTTGCAACATAAAGACTCGTGTACCAGTAGGCAGTTTGACAAGCATGCAGGCATGATAGGCCCAGTCATATCAAGGACCAGAATGAGCACCGTGGACTATCTATACGGCTGCTACACGCGGCCGAAATTGTAAGATTGAGACTATGTACGGAGCATGACGAGATATGTTCTCGGAATGCTAAGACCCAGCCACACTGTAATTTACATGTGATCTAGTCTTAGTGCTTGAAGATAGATAAGTTCGATAATACCGATTTAGAACTCAAACCTTCCATTTGCCTACCAATTATCGTCATCTACCTTCAATTCTCTATCACCTCTTCTATCTCTACATCAGGCTCATCTGCCTGATTTATAGACTCCTCCACGTCCTCGTCATCGTCGCCAGGCCTAAATCCTGCTTTTCGACGTGCATAACGTTCCTTTCGCCCTCTGCTATAGAAATAGCCTGAATTCTCTGAGCCGACGTCGTATTACCTCCTGAATTACCCATAATTGCAGACGAAGCGAATGAGATAAAGATCAAATTGCTGGAAAGTAGAAGGAGAAAGATGTGCTTCGTACTTCGTACATCGCTACTACAGTACTCAGCTCACCCCCCACCATCTACATACTCACCTACCTACTCACCTACCTACTCACCTCAATATGCGCGCTAATGAGGAAGAAATTCCTTCCGTACCAGACACTGCACCGAAGGCTGTTCAAAAGCTTCAAAAGACTAAAAACAAGCCGTCGGTTCAAGAAATACTAAATTCTATTGAACCTCCTTCTACATATCGACCTATCCAGGTGGAGGATCGGCCTTCAACCCTACGAATATGTGGTTTATCTGGACAATTTTTTCAGCTCAGCTGACCTGTTTATGGCCTTAAAAGCTCTGGGGGTGGGAGCTGTGGGAACGGCAAAACAGGGCTCTGGATTTGATGAAAATCTACTAAAATTGAAGGCTGTAGCCACTAAAGAAAAGAATTGGGGTACTACAGCAGTCACTACAGTCAATAATCACGTACTATGTATGGCCTGGCAGGACAACAACACTGTTTTATTAATGACAACGGCTCATTGGCCTGAGGAAGCTCAAAAAATCGTTCCCAGAGATCGTCGATCCAGACATCATATTCCTGAAGACTTCGTCCAGCTCGATTCAGAAAACAACCAAATTTTACCCTTTCCACGAGCAGTGGTGGACTATAATTTACACATGGGGGGAGTTGACGGAAATGCTCAGCAAAGAGCACATGATTCCCCCGCCAAACATCGATGTCGACGTTACTGGTGGTCCCTGTTTCTGTTTCATTTAGAAGCAGCTGTTCTGAATGCCTACATTCTCTACAAGCTCAATTATTCTGCAAGCAAAATGACACGTGCTCAATTTCAGAAGGAGGTTGCTACTTCGCTGATGCGAAATCCAGCTGAATCGATTCGTAAACGACCCTACGACTTCAGCAATTCGAATCCATCGATTTCACCTTCAGCTCAGGAACATCGTTGGAAACATCTTTCAAAAGAGGCCTATTGCACCCCGTGCAAAGCAGTCAAAAGATTCACTTCAGGAGCTGGTAAAGGGGTCAAACGCAAGGCATTGAGCGAGGTGACTGGGAATGGTCAGCCAAAGAAACAACGAAAACGTACTGTTCAAACCTGGTATGGGTGCACTTCTGAACAATGTAAGAGGCTAGCAGCCTACAAAAATGAGGCCTGCTGGGAGGCTCTACATGCATAGGAAGGGGGGGGGGCGAAGGGGGCATACACAGGAAGATGGAAGGGGAGTTTCATTGAATTTTGAAGCAATTGGGGATTATTGCGGAGAAACCCCTATTTTCCTCTACCCCGCACTAGGAAATCTAAATATCAATCTCCAAGTCCCCATTGGCCTGGTTAGTCATCTCCCGTGGCTCTCTAGTACCCTAACAGGTAAGGTGGCCGTAATCCTGGGGTGGCAGTCATAACAGCAGCTTAAGGGATACCCCGGTGGTTAGTTACGGCCGGCTTGGCGCTAGGGGTATATATCCTTCCTCCCACTTCTTCCTTCCGGAGCTTCTACCTACTAGATAGCTTCAACCCTGTTGAAATACGAGGTCATATGAGGGCATATTGATATATTGGTTGTTGCTATCTAGTAGGTAGGAACGGAGGAAGGTCAAATACCCTGAATCCCCTGAGTCCACTAGCGCCGGATGAATGCGGCGCCGGATGGATGCGGAGATTACCAACCAAATCACACCTGAAATTCCAACAGACACTAGTCTCGTGAACGGCCATAGTCTGCTCCTTGAGGGTTTGTTGGCGAGATGTATTATCGATACCGCAGGCGGCTTGATACTCGAAGCAGAGAAACGACTCATGAGGGTTGTGTTTGTGTCGTAAGGAGAGAACTTGATGGCGGATGATATTTTTGATGCCTGAGAAGACGTCTTGGTCGTGCTGAATCCAGGGAAAAGATTCAGAGAATGAGGCATATCCTGTATATCCGAGAAATATTTCTCACACAGTTCTTGGCGTACTAGAGATGACGAGCCCTCAATAAAGAGCTTCAGACACAGATGATAATCTGGACTTGGAAGCTTCTCATCCACACTTCGAAGCTTCTCGATAGTCTGCTCAAAAATAAGCATTCGAGTCCTCATCTCGGGATTGACCACGATGTTCAAGAATTGAACTGCTTCCGATATATCGGTCCTGCCAATGTTCTTCACGTATGTCGCTAGTAAATTTGATAAGACACTAGCACTGGCGTACTTCCAGGTTTTCTTGCATGTAGCCCTAGACAGAACAATTCCAGAAACGCCCAGCGGGGCCAGTTCAATGATCAACTTCAGGAAGGCTGCCAGCTGTGTACTAAGATCATTGTTCGACGCCTGCTTCTCAGAATAATTCTTCCAAATTTCGACAAGCTTCTTCGCGGTTTCTAGAATCTCGTCTATCGCAACGAAAGTGTTAGAATTTTGAGGAACTGGTCTCAGCTCTAGTTTTTCATTATCTTTTGCTGTTTGAAGATCCCTTTCTGTGTCGTAACGGGTTTTTAACGTCTCAGTCATCTTCTTCTTGAGCTCCTCATCTGGTCGCAAAAGAACGAGAGTCTGATCGTAATAGCACCGGTCTTCAATGGCGATCTGCAGAGGAGTCTTCAGGTGGAACTTCCAAAATATCGCCAGAAACTTCTCGCGATCCACGCCTGACAGTGTCTGGTTTGAACTCATAAGACTCCAGAGTTCTTCCAAGCGATTACAATCGACGAAGAAAACACACGACAGCAAGGGAGCTAGAGATACAGTGAGCACTTAAACTCTCTTTCAGTGGAAGATCGCTTACCGGTCCAGACCATCTTACACTTTAAAGCTACCGCAAGTATCTGACTGGTGTTGAAGAATTCAATGATAGCATCAACTTGATCGTCCTTCGCACGTCTGAAGATGATGGGCCATACAATCTTACAGTATATTTCGGAGTTGCCGGTAAAGAACTTTGTCCAGTCTTGCAAGGCGGTGAGAATCTCATTCTCTCTAAACTAGAGTAGTGGTACTCACCTTTCCACATCTGTTCCAGTGCTTTCAATGCTCTGGCTAGGTTTGCTTCTGAGAACCGGTCTTTGTCGAGCTTTTTCTTCATGTCTTTCAGTAACCGATCGATCTCATTGTTCCTTTCCGCTGTGCCCAATGCGTCAACGCCATCTATTGACGGGGCTGTAAGAGTAATTTCCCAGTTGATAGGAAGTGACTCTTCACCTATAAGGGTGGCTGGCTTTTCAAGTGATAAAGCTGTTGGTTTCCAGCTAGGGAGCGAACATTCTGTACAACATGGTAAGCGTCTCCTGTGCTTCTCGTGTTGATAAAACGACTCTCACTCTTTGCTATTGAGCTATCGATTATCGGCGAAGGTTTGGCGACGCTAATATCTGACCCAAACAGGGTACTGCAAGAAGTGTCGCAAGACGTTCGATCTGTGTTCGAGGCCGAATCTATTGGAGTCGTGCCTGGACAACGAATGAGCGTCTTCTGCTAAGCGGCAAAATACTCACTTCCGTAGTCCGACCAACATGACCAATTCTTGGGGTGAAACCACATCTCTTCGATGTCTGTCTGTGGCTTCTCGTTGAGATAAATGAAAGTTTGTGGTGAAGGCTTCTTGGCTTCTATGTGTTTCTCACGCCTCTGTCTTTTAAGGTTTTCTTTGCCGGGCGATCTTCTCAAAGTATTTCCTGGTGATTCCTGATTTGTTGAAGTTGAGGGAACTGAAGTTATTGAAGCTGCTACAGATCTTGCAGGTAGTGTTGGAAACAGATCTCTCGATGCCTGACGTTTTCGCTGTTGTCCGTAACCCCTGGCGCTCAGATTCACACCACTAATGTCCCCCCCACTCGGGATCACTCATTCCCCTCGAATCGTCCATTCCCACCATTTCTCTCGGGAATCACACACACCCTCAATTGAGTCTGCTTCCACTAGATATGTTCCGATGCGCCACAAAACCATCATGCAGAGAGAACGTGTCACTGTGACTGCATATGTGCCGCAAATGCAGATAGTGATTAAGACATCATTGGTCATGAAATCAAGATTTGCGATCTTTTGTTTTGCCTGCCGGCACAGCGTTCCACCTATCCGTGCCCCGGATAAGATACTCGACGGGACAAACAGGTTCTTCTGAGGTGGTATAACCAAAACCTTCTAAGTATGCGTGATGATGCCGAGTCTATTTCATGAGTCTCAATGACACGTCTTCGCTGTTTCTGCATATTTTTTTGTGGTGCATCGGCCCGTATCTAGTGGAAGTAGACTTGATCCCAGGGTGTGTGGTGAGGGACTGAACGATTCGAGAGGAATGAGTGACCCCGAGTGGGGGACATGGGTGGTGTAAATCTCAGCGCCAGGGGTTACGTTCAACACCAATCCCAAGCACATATCATCGAGCTTCTGCATTCTCAGCCAGTACAAAGTTCTAAGAGGCAACAAACTAGCGGGGGAGAATGAGGTGTGACGAATCAATCATGTAGGCTGGTGAATTGGGCAAGAAGGCCTGCAGGAAGGTTCATCACGGCATTGCATGAATACATTGACACGACAACATAGAATAGTACATAAGCGCCGGCCCTTGAGAACTCTGCTTGTGTTCAATCCCCTCACCAACCATCCTGATTGTCAGCCAATTGCTTGATCATCTGTAGCTAGCCGAGATATCTAGTCCTTCGAATGAGCATCCCGTACCGGATCGAAATGCGTGTTCGAGCGTGGCGATGGCTTTCCTGCAGCTGCAATTATTAGTATTCATCACCGAATGGGATAGGATCCCGATCAGCGAATTTGCGCCATCTATTTCCTTCTTCTTGCGAGTGTCTTTTTGGTGGCCTTAGAAAGTATGCAATTGAAATACTCGGTATTCGAAGATTAAATCGTAATCTAGATCAAACCAGTCCAGACTCGGATCATGAGACATTGAAGTCTTTCCACCACGCTTGATCCCTTGATTCTTCAGCGTTCAGACCAAGCTTTTTCATGACATCTTTTTTCAGGTTCTTTCGTGGGGGCAAGGAAATCAGGGAATTCGGGGAAATCGGGGAAATCGGGGAAATCGAAGAAATCGAGGAAATCGGGGAAATCGGGGCAACCGGGAACCTTGGGGAAACCAGGGAAATTGAGGGTCACATCGCCAAGTCTATTGGCACGACACTCGCGCTCCGATTGGGCCGTTGGACTGCAACGCGGCGGCACGCGACGTCACCGACAGCCACGCTAATGCAAGTCGCCCAAAGATTAATTGAACGACGCACCTTTTCATTCTGTTTGAAGTTGTCTACTAGTAAACACGACGTACGTAGGACAAAGTAGTGTGTACTATAGTACTGTTGTAATGAATTTTCTACGCGGAACGTTAAGCAGGCTACATATTCTTGTTGCATTATCAACTAAACTACTGCAGAAGAAAGACGCCTGCCCGAGGCTTTCAAAAAGCAGGCACGCGACCAGACCCCGGTACAACTTTAGCGTCTTCGACGAAGGGAAGCGGTGAACTCGAATGAACCGTGGATCGAGAAGCGGGGCGCTGTCTACAACAGACAACCATCGCCACCGAACTGTACCATCCTCAAGACAGGTTTTCAATACACGAGATTCCCCCTATTCGTACCCCTTCATTCACTCTAGGTATAGATAGAGGCGTATGAGGGAGACTGACAATTGGATCCAGTTCTGTACAGTCCCTGGCACTCAAACGACACGTGTTAAGTCTTGATTCCCCCTCTTCCCGGGCGCTGGATCCGAGAGCCAAAATCCTACCGAAGGCCACCTCATATAGAATAGTGTGTTTATTGGCTGAGCGAAATGGGGCACGGATAATTATGGTTATGCGCGAGAAAAAAGGGGCAAGGTTGTCACCTTCGTGTCTCGTTTCAAAGCATCTCCCCAGTAATCAATAGCATGATTGCCTAGATGTGCCTTGGGTTGGGCCTTCATGCTTGTATTTTAGGCGTACTCGTACAGGCTCACTCGATCGAAACAGTACTTTCGTACGACGGATTTAGTTGTCAGGGGCTGCATGTCGGCGCGTGAGGAACTCAAACAGCCCTTCAAATCTCTGTTTGATAGGGTGGTGAGCACTGCCTCATGAAATTGCATTAGCGTGGCGGTCGGTGAAGTCGCCTGTCGTCGCGTTGCAGTCCGACGGCCCACTCAAATCGGTCAAATCGGTCAAGTCGATCAAATCGGAAATGCGACGGGACAAGGGGGCAGCATCAGCAAGTGACGTTCAGCTCAGCTGATTACCGACAAATCAGGCCTTCTGCAGCCACCAGTTTCACCAGCGCACATGTCAAGGCCAAATGAGAGTGATCTTCATATCCTAGTTTGTTGCCTCTAGAAAGTAGAACTTTGCATGAACGAATCAGCAGCGGCTTTCTCGGCGAATGATCAACCGTTGCTTCGTATGTCTCAAATCTCAGCATGCACCATTTGGGTTAGCCTAACACAGGTCGTGTTAGGCTACCATAGACTACCTACTCACCTACCGTAGTATGAGGCTGGTGTTGACACGCTAGCGGCCTAGCGCGCCTTCGTGGGTATAAAACCCTCGACGTGTTCAAACCTCTTTCCTCTTTAGCTTTGAACTCCGAGTTAGAATACACTCATATGATGCGCTCTATACTGGCCCATAACAAAACCGTGCTGTCGTCGAAATAAGTGTTCGTATGCTTAGTCGTTGAAGGGGTCCCCCTACGAGCATTATAGATCATAGGGAGTCAGTGTGAGACGTATTCTATTGAATTATCATTTTTAAAAAGAGTGTCTAGGTCTTTCTCTCCGTTGCCGTCTACTTTAAGTAGTAATCGCGCAACTTTCTACACCAACACACCTTCTGTTATGGCCTCGGCCTCAATATTAGGTTTAGCACTCGAGACACGTCATCAAATTTAACAAAGAAATCGACAAGAAAAGCCTTCTGACCTTCACAACGCTCAACAGAATTACTTGGCACTCTCGGGGTCCCAGCGTCACCTGCCCATGTGACCGTCGGGAATAAGAGGTAGAGGGCTCCTCTCATTTGCAACTTCGATCAACACTTGGCAGCCTGGTTAGAGATGAAGGACGACTCCAATTTCCTGCGTCTGACGGTTGAAGACTACATCTGTCCTGAATGCGGCGAAGCATTCCAAGAAGAGCCGAAACTATGGCAACAAGAACCGACAGGGGAGGCAGAGGCAGAGGCAAAGCAATTCTGCCGGGAGGCGACACTTATGTATCTTTCCCGCCACAAAGCTATTCCCTAGCTATTGACTCTGATCAAAGTGTGCTGATGCCTTACCAAATCTAGGGAACCGGCAGTGTCGAAAACTACGTCCAAAGACGATGACTCAACAAGACCCAATATCGGAGAATCCCGCTCATCTTCACACCACCCACTTAAACGTAGAGCTGAAGGGGAGTACGATTCGCCAAAACCGTCTTCAGATGAGCATAGCGTTGGAAAGATTACTTCCAAGGCCCGTCACGCAAAGGTGCAATCTGGAGGACCATTTGTTGAGAGGGATCCTCACTTCGATCGTGAAGCCCTTGTTCTTAGTGATTCGGCTTTTCAGCATAATGCTGTGGGATTCATCAAGCGGTTGTTCGACCCGAATACCGACAATCCTTCTGCTCTTCTAGTCGGAAGAAACAAAAATCAGGAACATATCAGCTCTACTCGTCGTATGTTCAACGCCCTTGTATTCCGTTCAAAGAAGATAGGATCTGAGGGTAAAGATGATTCACTCCCAAAATTGAAATATGGCGAGGGAGATTACATTCAGGAGCAATTGAGATATAATGATAAACCTCATGGAAATGCCAGATTCAACGCGAGTCGCGTTCTCTTGGATGAGTCTGCTTTCGCAGATCAGATTCATGAAACTAATTTGAAACCTGAACCGACTATGATTCCACAGCCCGAAACAAGGCCTATTTCCCATGATCAGCTGGTTGTAGAAGTTAAGGGGATTTATGCTGGGTTGGTGATGGTAGAGGCCAAATGTATCGAGGTTGATGAAAACCAATCCGTCGCAGCTCAAGAGAAAGATTCGTCCCGAAAGAACAAGCTTAGCAACGAGCAGTGGCAAGCCCTGATTGCCCTTCATCAGCAACTGTTACATGAACACCATGACTTTTTTTTAGCCTCGCAACATCCATCCGCAAGTCCTGCCTTAAACAGATTGGCTGCCAAGTATTCCATGCCAGCGAGGATGTGGCGTCATGGAATCCATGCGTTTCTGAAGGTGCTTCGACATAGGCTTCCCGAATCACTCGATCATATGCTAGCCTTTATATACATTGCATATTCAATGATGGCCCTTCTTTACGAAACAGTAACAACGTTTAAGAATACATGGATCGAATGTCTGGGAGATTTGGCTCGATACCGTATGACCATTCAGAACGATGACATTCGAGATCGAGAAGTCTGGAATGAAGTCGCTCGATTTTGGTACAGCAAGGCTGCAGATAAAAGCCCGAACGTGGGGCGGCTGTATCATCATCACGCCATCCTTGCTCGCCTATCCAGCTTGCAGCAGCTGTCTCTGTATACCAAGTCCTTAACGTGCGTCACACCTTTCGAAATGGCCAGAGATAGCATCATGACCCTCTTCACGCCCATACTTGAAGGCAAGAACTCAGCTTGTTATCGATTATCATCTTTGGAGAATGTTTTTATCAAAGCCCACGGGATTCTTTTCTCCGAAGGACCGCTGGACGAATTCGACAATGCGGTTCACCAATTGAAGGATGGCTTGCTGGATAATTACATCGGAAGGGTCACTGCTAAGTTCAAAGAACAAGGCGTCTTTGCCGCAGTTATTAACATTGCTGCGCTCTTTGAATACGGAGCTTTAAAGCAACCCCACCTACAAAAGTCAATCTTCCGCCTTGCTTTTGAAGAGGTCGGTTTTCAAAGAAACCAGCAAACGAACCCCCCATCCACGCATCCTAGCGCCGAGTATTTCGATGTAAACGATGACGCAACGCATCGTTCTTCCCCCGCTTCAGCAAATCCATCAGCTTTTGACAATCTGATTGGTTCCGACATCGAATCATCAAAAGTCGTCATTTCTCATGCCTCAAGTATTACTTTCACTACTTTAACAATATCTTTGCTGCGTATCGGCGACAAGAATGTGTTTCCTCTCATACACGTTTCGTTCGTCTTTCTCTGGAGTCTCGTAATTATCGAGAACGCAATGAAGTACGTGGAACGGGATATTCCTTGGGGTGAAATATGTTCCTTTCTCAATTCCCTAGCGAAACCTGAGACGATGACTTCGCGAGTTTGGGGAGAAGGGTTTCCTAAGCCCAACGGTGATGTAGGCAGACCGTTACCAGAAGACTTTGTCTTACGCGGCCAAATTTACAGCCAGTCATACTTTCCGAAGAACTGGTTTCAAGAAGCAAGGATAGACGACGAAGAGCGCGCTTTAGAGCTACCGTCAATGATTGCACTGCGGGTGGAGAGAATACTGTGGCTCGGACTACATGTAGCTTCTGTAATCCCAAATTCAATCGATGGTGCTAACGTGATTCAGTTCGATCGATGGATAAGATTTGACAAGAATTCCTACAAGTTTGTGATTACCAACTATGAAGTAGAACTTCTTACTTCGCGAGAGTCAAAAGCCGGCGACAAGCCGAGTGTTGGGACCGTGCCTAGATGATTCAACCAGTGGAGTTCGGGGTTGATTATGCTTGATTCTTTTAAAGAAGGTAGCTAAAACTGAACATTAGGAATACAGAAGAAGAATGGTACAAGAACTTCTATTTATGTAATGTTCAGAGGCTGCGCTAGGCCCGAAGGGGACGTGTTGTGACACAGGAAAAAATGTTGTAGAGTGTAGAAGGTGTTGGGAATGGGAAAAAAGAATGATCGCCTGAGTAGCCCACCGTCGGTGAAGCCATGCTCGGCTGTTACAACTTGATAGGGTAAGGTAGGGTCGCAAATATATAAGAGCAAGACATAGACAGCATCGATTCAAGAAAACATTTACATCGTCTTCTCTCAATCCGTCTACATACTTAGATCATCTCCCTGCACCTCAAGCAAAAATCAATCGGAAATTCAGAGAATATCAAATCAGCCATGGAAAAGTCAGTCTTGATTACAGGATGCAGTGAAGGAGGCATCGGTGATGCGCTTGCAATAGAGTTCCACTCAAAGGGCGCTCATGTCTTCGCCACAGCGCGGAGTCTTAACAAGATGGAGCACCTCAAAGCCATGGGAATAGAGACCTTGTCACTTGATGCGACCTCGCCGCTATCAATAGATACTGCGGTGGCACGGTGGCCACCATAAATGAGGCAACTGAGGGAAAGCTAGATATCTTGGTCAACAATTCTGGCATAGGTAGGTGTCTTGCAGCTTTTCGAGCCTATGTTCTGATCTTGACTGACGCGGTGCGTTCATGATACAGGCTATTCTATGCCAATCCTTGATTCTGACATGAACATCACAAAAGACATTTGAGGTAAATGTCTTTGCTGTAGTCGCTCTCACTCAAGCTTGTGCTTCGATGGTTATCGCGTCAAAAGGCAAGATCATCAACATTTCATCCGTTGGCAGTCGAGCTTCTCTCCCATGGATGGGTAAGTCTATCTTGATTCGCTATTAGTGATAGCAGGGTCATGCCTTCCTGAGATCCGTAGTTACCTGATCCTTTTGGATAATGAGCATCGAGCCATGAGTGACATCAAGGAAAAAGAATCCCTGAACAAAGTCAGAACAGTCAAGCAAGTCACCTTTGCTGATGAACATCCGAGGCCTTCCTTTAGAAAAACCGAAGCTACTGTACCAGTGAACCAGTTAAAACCACGACTAGCGTCAAAGATTCGGACTTACAAGCTGGAACCTGTTTCACCTGTCACACATCGGCAGTTTGTAAAGGGTGGCAGGAACAGATTTTAGCGCTTTTAGCGGCCAATATCCCAAATATTCGTTAAATCTCATGCCCCAGATTTCCGTCGATTTTAGCTGAGGCATATCCATAATATCCGTGCCCCCCACTAAGCTCATTCTTCACTTACGCGAGTAGGGTGGTGAGTAGGTAGGCGAGTAGGTGGGCGAGTAGGGTGGCGAGTAGAGTGATGAGTATGTAGAGTGGTGAGTAGGATGGTGAGCATGTAGGGTGACGAGTAGAATGATGAGTATGTAGGTGAGCGAGTAGATGAGCGAGTAGATAAGCGAGTAGATAAGCGAGTAGATAAGCGAGTAGATAAGCGAGTAGGTGAGTAGGTGAGCGAGTAGAATGATGAGCATGTATGAACAAATGCAGATTTTACCGACAAAAGCAGAAGCTAAACCCTAAAATTTAGTCCACTTTACAAACTGCCGATGCAAGCCTGGTCATACCTCTAGAGAGTGCCCTGACCGACCTTCTAGAATTAATGTCTGAATCAGATTCTGATTCAAAAAACTAGCCGTCTCTTTCGGAGTCATCGAAGGGGTAGAGATCATTTCTTTGTGCAATCAAGTCGAAGTTCTACCGGAAGAAAACTACTTTGAAAAGCCATTTCTGATCAATGCCTCTCTTACCTCTCTGAGCAACTCTTTCAGTCTTCGCTCTTTGATAGACAGTGGTTCCGCCGCCTACACGCTGATACATGACCGGCTAGCCGATAAAGTATGCAAGGAATTCGGAATACAACCTATATCACTGGCAAAAGAGAAGTTAATACGAGGTTATGATGGGAAGCTATCCAAGAAAGCAATCACTCATAAAATCCTACCCAACCTGACCGTCGGAAGTCATAAGAAATTGAGTGTGCCAATGCTCATAGCTGATATCGGTCACCATGAGGCCATATTGGGAAAACCATGAATGAACAAAAACGGAATATTATTGAATATGCGTCATGATACTATCGTATTTCCTGGCCAATTGGCCGGCGACGAGATCCACCTGTACGTGGTGCCGGCTACGAACCTTCTGTTTCTATTCTCGAATAGAAGTCAGGAGAGCCTTGAGATCTCAATCCGACGCAGTTCGTACGAAGTTAGGACGTTGAGTGGTCAGGAAAGCCGACCGTGCAGAGTTTTCACCTACGCGACAGCACCCCCCCTAACAGCCACAATCGATCTACGAAGGAGATTAATGACATGTCGATGTCAGTAAGAGATGGAAAGATATCTAGTGGAAAAGTCGGCCTCAGTCTGAGAGTCGTGACTACAGTGCTCGAAGGAGTAGTGACCCGTCGATCACGCTGGTATACTGGGGGGGCTTGAGCCCACCTTCTTTACTTGACGCCAAGTCATACATCTATCTACGTGGAAAATCGAGAGCGCAGAAGGACGATCAGAACGCATCCTTCTCTATCGATCAGAGCCAAATCATCTAACGATTGCGACCGCACGCCTATACTAACAATTCATTCAACGTTTACATGACACAAGCCAAATCAAGAGAAGGAGACGGGTTTTTCAATACAACCACACTCTACCTTCCCATCGTGCGCGACTCTCTTCCACCACATATTTCTCTGCTCAATGAATGGCAATCATTGAGCAGAGAACACAGTTTCGTACGTTACAACCACGAGCACCACGGGTGCAAAGGAAACGTCTTTCGTCTTCGGATCGAGGATCGGACCGGAACATCGTTTGTAAAGGATACCGTCTATGAAGAGCAGGGCAAGGACGATGCGGCATAATCAAACAGCACAGACACTCTCACCAAGGGTTTACTAGTCACGCGCTGGATAGAAGCTATAGGTTCAAACATGGTACATAGCCTCAAAACTCACTGTCTCGGCGGCGTCGAAGTCGCCGTATAGTCGGCGAGCGGTTTTATTCCCCAGAGGGTTTTGTCCGTTCATATAGATAGCATAGTTTCCCCCATGGGTCGGACCTGAACCGATGTCACAAGGGTGTATGAATTCAAATTCAAGTTCCTGGCCAATTAGATACTCCTATTTCGGTTTTTCCGGTCCTATTCAATATGAAGCACCCAAGTTGACTGCGGTCAACTTCGACCCCTTCAGCTCCGTGCCGCCCCTTTCCAAACGCTGGTAAATCGATCAAAGAGAAATCACACAGAAGTTTTTGCTATGTCCGTCGAAGACATTGATAGGGAAATTGCCTACAACACTCAATGCGATCCAGATGTTCTTAGTGTATCCTCTACTGATGAAACCGCTCAGAACTTAGAAGACATTAAAGTCAAGCTCCCACCAGAATATCAGAAATTCCTAGACGTCTTCGACAGAGCTCAAGCAGACAAGTTACCGCCTCATCGCTCGTACGATCATAAGATAGAGCTCATCAGTGATGCAACGTCACCCCGATGTCGAGCATATCGAATGTCTTCCTACAAGCTTCAGAAAGTCAAGGAATATCTAAACGAGAATCTTTCCAAAGAATTTATAACCCCCAGCAAAGCTTCTTATTTCTCATCCGTTCTGTTCGCTCTAAAAGCAAATGAAGACCTACGATTCTGCGTTGACTATCGGAAGCTCAATGCTATTACCAGAAGAAATCGCTATTCTCTACCGCTCATAGATGAGATGATTGGCAAATAGTTGGTTGCAAGCATCTAACTCGATTAGACATCATTTCGGCTTTCAACAAACTCATTACAGACATTGTCTGTCCACCAGCGTGATTGTTCATGAAGAGAACATGCTGCATCAGAAGCTGTGGGATATTGTACAGGATCATTAATCGCCATGTGACGCAAACGAACAAGCTTGTGACGCTGATGCATCGTACAATTTGCAGGATGCCAATGGCAATGTGAGAGCTAATCGCGCAGATCAGCATTAACCACATCCAGACTTGAGGCTCAACTGCAGAATATCTCATAGTGGCGTGACCAAAGATGTATTTGCTGAGATGGAGCACCATGTGCTTTTGTAGCCGTGTTTAATTGGTCATGTTGTTTTATGACTTATCACCCGAAGAGCCTTTGCTCAGCGTAATTAGTTGATTACTGTAGATGATACTTTAGAAGTAGAAATGGTGGTCTGGTGGCCCACCCTCGATTAACAAATGATGTAGGAAAGTTTGAACAAGTATGGAAAAACCGTGTTAATAATGGGTTTCCTGAAGCCTTGAGCTATACTAAATAGAATACTCACGTTGGCTAATCCAAAGGATACAATGAGTCATTTAAGGGGGAAAATGCCAATTGATGAGCCAAGTGAACGTAAAAAAATGACCACCAAGATATTAACCTTGTGTTCTTTAGAATTCTCTCAAATCATTACCTAGTCGTAACGGATTGCAAAAGAGTATCGATGATGCGCTTGAAACGGGTAAGCTTTCGCTGTAATTCACCAACCTGTCACTTACTAAGTTCTTCGATGCAAGACTCGGGCGCTATGGAGGGTTTTTCCTTCTCATTAGAGGTCCAAAAAGTGACATGTCGGTATGAACGCAGTCCCTTTGGCGATCTGACAATGATCAGGGGATCTTGTTGATGGCGTGTAGAAGTTGGGCCAAATGCGTATTTAGATGAAGGCAAGTAGTCCGAACGTGCCATTGAAGGCATTTGGTGATCGTAACGGGACTGCTTCTTTAGTTGAAGCCTGCTTGAAGTTGAAAGTCAAAATAGGTACTAAAGAGACCTCGATTTTCTCTTCAAAGACAAGTCTAGAGGCGACATTGATTTAAACACCCAGATGGAAGATTTCAATATGCTCAACGAACAAGCGTTGTCGAGGGATAGGATACTAGGGAGCTGTAGAAGCAACAGGATGAGCAAACAACGAACACGTGCAATGGTCGCTCTAGTAGAAAGGTAGATCTAGGAGGTAGGCTAGATACAGGTAGGGTGGGTCAAACACCAGGTAGAAGGTGACGGGAATGATGGTTCAATTCTTGACTGCGTGTATCCGTGTATGCCTGATGTGTAGGAAAAAGGAAAGTCTGCTCGAGTTTGCGATAGACCAAGAGATCTATAACAACTGGTGGTATGTTCACCGGGGTCCGAGGACTGGCGCGAACAACCCGCCGAGGAGAACGATCGCAGTCGTGAAGAAGAATGGCTGGAATTCTTCATCAAATCTTCGGAATCGAAGACTCAACTCTGGCGTGCACAAAGCCAGTAGAAATCCAAACAGATGGGTTATTTGTGCATCCTACAGTTGGTTGACAAGTTCGGGTTGCAGCACATGGTAGAAATTTACTAACATAGACCTTCATTGGTCCCGGTTGTTCTGATTGTGCCATGGTAACCGAGTGTTGTCCTGGTTGTGCAACGCTGACCGAGTCTTGTCCTGATTGTGCCATGCTAGCCAAGCTGGAAGGGAGTTCACCGTGACGGTTGGATTGATGAGGAGGCTTCAGAGTACGGGGGAACCCCTTGAGCTTTAAGTACCTCGATTATTTCAACATTGGGCTATCATCAAAAGATCATCGATAACAGCATTACTACTGCAAATATGAGACAACAATTATTGTCGAGCGAGCCTCGACTCTCGTTTGAACTATCAATATATATCATATTTGTTTGGGCAAACCCGACAGCCCCTGACGGTTTCTAGGGCCAATTCTGCCCCGGAAGCCGCCCTGAGGTGTCAAGCACTCCCAAACCCCAGGGACGTCGATGCGAAGTATCGAGATCGACGAGGGCTGGCCCTAGAATGTGACTATCTTTGATGCCTTCTGGAGGCATTCAGGATGTAGCTCGGTTGAGCTTCAATATATAGACGATAGCTGTCGGATTTTCACCTTCCTAGCAGCTGAATTTTCTCTTCTGAAGGTGGCAGCACCTCGGAAATGTTGCAATGAATTTAATTGCCTGGTCTCCTGCAGTATGCAAGGAGCTCAAACGCCTTTGTACACGTGTAGCAAAAAAGCGTGTTCCAAAGGCCAAACATATGGAACAAGCCCCTATTTCTGGGGATAGCATTCTGATATACCTACCTTTAGGCCTGAAGAACCATTTCAGCCCGTGAAATATGCTATACATACCTGAATAGGGTTGTTCCAAAGTGTGTCCACATTTTGGCCGATTCGTAAACTCAACAACTCTTTCGCACTATTCCGGGATTTCAGCCAACTGTGCAGCAAAATCCCCAAGATTCAGGGGGGAATCTATCTGCCAACATTTCCTACCAACTTCGAATTGCTTCATATTCAAAAATCAAATTTGATCCCTACCAACCATTCTTCATGGCTCTCTTCATGGCTTCCTACCAAATCTACTACCTACCTACTGCCAGACGGCTTACCTACTTACCTGCTGAGGGTCTACCTACCTACCTACTGAGGGCCTACCTACCTAATAAATGATCGAGTCGTTACAGAACCATATTCCAACCGTTGAAAAGTCTTCAAAATACTCGGACAGTCGAACGAGCAGCTGAACTCATCGAGCAATGAAAAATGAACCTAGCCTATCTTTGAAAATTAGGTTGGAAATAAGCCCCTTCGGGGCTAAGTACGCTACACCTATTCGGGTAAGCGGCGACGGCTGCTCGTATCCACCCCTCTGAACGAGGCCAGCAACGAGATCCAGGTGTACGTCCTGCTGGCTACGAACCTTCTGCTACTGCTTGCAGTAATCAGGAGAGCTGAGAGATCTCATGTCGCTGTAAGCAGACATCGTCTCTGAATCTTTCTGTTCTGACTTCATGGATTGCAGGAGATTCTTATTCCGGTCAACGAAGGGCTTGCTTGAGTTCTTGCGGCAACGGATTCTCTGGCACCATCGTTGTATTACCTGGTGCGATATCTTGATTGAGCCACCATCCATCCGCAGATAATGGATCGGCAAGGAAGTTCGAGGATAGTACAGGCTCTCCATGTTGTAGATAGAGAAGAAAGCCCGGGTGAGGCCACGACCCCGTTGTTGTGCGTGTGGGAAATGTTGGAATACGAGGTCATATGGGGCATAGAGTATATTGTATATGGGGTTGAAGCTATCTAGAAACTCCGGAGGAAGGAAAAGATGGGAGGAAGGTCAAATACCCTGAATCCCCTGAATCCACTAGCGCCGGATGAATGCGGCACCGGATGGATGCGGAGATTACCAACCAAATCACACCTGAAATTCCAACACTCCCCTTTGGAAATCGGAGCCTCCAAACTCCCCTTTTTCGGAGCTTCCAAGCTCCCCTTTTGGTAGGAATCATAGCCAACCAGGGCCATATATGTTGAACATATGAAGCTAATACGGAGCTTCGTAACGTATATCGAAGTTACTGACTCCCTCAGTGATTGAAGCTAATTCGGAGCTTCCCAACGTAAATCGGAGTTACTGACTCCTCCAGCCAAAGGGCTATGGCAGATAATCCTTGAAGCTAATACGGAGCTTCCCAACGGTGATTGAAGCTAATACGGAGCTTCGTAACGTATGATCCACCGTTTCCCTTCGTCGAAGGCACATATCCACGATATATAGAGTACCGTTTCCCTTCGCGAAGGCACATATCCACGGTATATAGGATCCATCGCTTCTCTTCGTCGAAGACACATATCCACGATGTTCTGACTTCACCAGCCTAATGGCTTAGCAGTAATTGAAGCTAATTCGGAGCTTCGTAACGTATGATCCACCGTTTCTCTCCGTCGAAGGCACATATCCACGGTATATAGAGTACCGTTTCCCTTCGTCGAAGACACATATCCACGGTATATCCGGATCCACCGCTTCTCTCCGTCGAAGGCACATATCCACGGTATATTCGAGTTCACCGCTTCCCTTCGTCGAAGACACATATCCACGGTGTTCTAATTGGCTCTATCGCGTAGAGGCTTGAATTATCGACGTTGGGCTCTATCGCGTAGAGGCTTCGGAGTGGCGACGTCGACGACGATAGACATGGTGGCAGTAAGCTTGTCGTAGTCACTGAATACGGAGCAACAACCCAGGCAGTTTGCACTAACCCGGGCTCATAACCTGTTGGAATACGAGGTCATATGGGGCATAGAGTATATTGTATATGGGGTTGAAGCTATCTAGAAACTCCGGAGGAAGGAAAAGGTGGGAGGAAGGTCAAATACCCTGAATCCCCTGAATCCACTAGCGCCGGATGAATGCGGCACCGGATGGATGCGGAGATTACCAACCAAATCACACCTGAAATTCCAACAGGAAACAACCAGGAGTCAGACGTGATGGAACGTGCGCATGCAAGATGTTGTTACCGCTGATAATCAATAGGTTCTGCCGCGCTCCAGATAAATATCCATAAGCCAAACTCTCATCTTGCACCCACCAACATCTCCCCGCAATACAACATCCATTGCAGACCTTCTAAATTCCACACCCAAAGAAAATTGGGATCAATTGACGTGTAAGAAGATACAGGCCAGCAATAAGCGAAAGGTGATGTACCGGAGGAGCCTTCAGGCTCGAACAAGGACCACGATGAATATCCCCACCACAATGCAAGATTGAAGTCGGATATGGGGCTTCTGAAGGGGCCTGGACGGTTAGGGGGTAAAGACATCGGTGGGTTGGATCAGGAAGCGGAAGGAACGACTCAGCCTCTTAAAAGCACGAGAAATGCGTATGCCTTCAATTTATCCGTGCACCTTGATGTGACCGAAACCATGACACCTTATGCAGCATTCTAGTGGCTTGCTCTGCGGTCCGTGCAAGATTTTGACGTAGACATGGTAATAATTCAATAACACGCGGATTGGTTATAAAGGGCTGCTGCTCAAATAATTTGATGAAGCAAATTGCAGCCTTTCCAACGGTATTTTCTACTTGACACACACTCAGCATGCACACACAAGTCGATTATGAATGCGGCGATCCACTATATATCGTTAAGGCATGGTGCACCAAATATCAGGACACGCATATACCATGTGGTTCAAATCCCATTGAAAGGTCTGTCTACATCATCAATGTCACAGGACTGCACAGTGTGGCTAATCTGATTTGTGTAGAAAGGAGTCGGACGAAAATTGCAGTGCGTCGTTCCATCTAATTGTATCGAGCCGCGAAGCGTAGCAGGCCTAATAGATGTCTGCAAGGAGGTAGAGCGTCAACAACAGTACAAGGCTAAACATAAAAAGGAAGCTGAAAAGGATAAATAGTTTAGAATTTGAGCTTCTTCAAGAACCCTTTCAGGTTACCGTTATCCGTGCCCCCCACTTTCGCTCAGTTCTGCTCGGCAGCCATGCACCACTTTCAGCCATGCACCAACTAAATTCTACTACCCTTTATATACACGAGGATTTTTGAGCAATTGCTTCAAAATAACCCGTCATTTCTTCTGGTAAACCTGACAGAATCGTTGTCATATTTTGACTGATATTCCCTGTCGTATCCTGACTGTCTGTTCTTGTCATGCATCTACATCGCTTCTTGACGGCTCAAGGAGACGAGTTTCGTGCTTGACTATCAGCTTTTCAAGTTCCTAGCATCATGTTCATGACTTCTTTCTGAGGGCGAAATCCTTGATCTTCCCGCTTGATCTCGATGCCTTCAGATACTAAATCATCGTTCGAAGTTCTCTGTTGATCAATGTAAAAGTTGTCACAGCTAGGACTCATCCTTAGACCAGTCTCACTGCACGGTTTCAAGGTTCACCACACCGACCGACTGACCTATCATCTTCAGTTTCGAGGAGAAAACAACCTGTCCGTTATGCCGCGCGTCTACCAGACCACTTGTCTCATTCATCATAATAATCATCATAGTCTATCGAGGATAGTTGAACCGGATTCTGTACATTCGTGATACCAACCTCTTGCTCTGCTCAGATGTCATGTCTTAACCCTTCTGATTACAGCTCATACAACCAAGTTACTTTTGCTCTCCCCTTGGCGGCCAGCGGGTTGATTTTGTCCTGTTAGCGGCACTGAGAAGCGCATTTCCCATAAGAGTTTTCTTGTTGGAGCTTTACATGTCAAAGGCCTTCTCCAGCTCTTCTCGGAATGCTTGGGCCCATCGATATTCGTCCAAAATCCGTCGATCCATCTCATTATCAAGACTCATGCTCGATTGCTTGCCGTCATCGGCTATGTCAACAGCATTTCCCTCAGACACAGTGCCTTTTCGATGCTTGGCTATTAGCTCTTCGAATCACTCGCATCATGTTCATGACTCCTTCTCGAGGGTGCAACTCTTGATCTCGTCGCTTGACCTCGGTGAGATAATCATTCTCCAGCACATTATCAGATAATAGCTTCAATCTCATTTCGACTGGCGGTGGTTCATTTCTAAACCCCTTATGCACGTCTTTCGTGAACTCGTTATTTTGCTTTCACCTTCCGCTTCTAGAAGCATTGAATTCTCAGTCAGTCATGACTGCGCAGATCGTATCATGAAGGTCGGGATACCCAACACGCGTAAAAGTCTGCTAACAGCATGATCATTATATGAGGTTAAAGGAGTACAAGCTTTTCTGATATGAGCACGAGCGATCGGGCTATACGCCGAAGAGCGTATTGTGTCAAAATAAAAAAACCTTCATAACAATACTAAGGTCGAAAACTTTAGTAGCTACCACAATATATATGTTCGTAACAAGGATCATTTTGACTGAATGCTATCGGCAAGCGAAAGGGGGGAATGAAAGACTATAGAAGAATAGTTATCAGACATGTCATAACCGACGTCTCATAAAATCTTGACAGCTAGTTGAGGGAAAGAAAGATAAATAGATGGTTTTTCTCCGCTGTATCCTCTTCCTGTAGAATATTCTGCTGTCTTCAAGAATATCATACTTTGCCATATCTGTCTCTCGAATCGCTGATTCCATCCTGGCCCTTGTCCTGAGTGCTCGCCTTTCTGCCATTTTTAGCTTTATCTCTGAATGTTCTATTTTGTCTCGGATAAGCTGCTCAGTGCCGAGTTTGATTGCGACTTCACTTGTTTCTTGAGCGAAGGATCTTTCACCGAGATACTCATAGAGATCCTTCAGAGCTCTCTTGGCCTTGAATCTCTTTGAACCTGACTCATAGCTTGCCAAGATTTGATGCCTTATTTATATATATATATCACTAACATTTGAACAACGGCTGGCTCAGATCTTGCCTGAACATGGTCAGATTTGACATGGTTGAATGCAATCAAGCATCAGTCTCGTAACCGATATAGATCTATTGTCGGTCTTGTCTTGCTCAGTCGTCTGCAACACAGATTTCATTCGTCATGAACTTCGATGTTGTATTGACAAACGTCGAGAATGCAGAAGCCTTGGATTCTTGGTTAAGTTTTTTGGAAAGCTTTCCACTTCATACATTCCATGTACTTTGTTTGTAGCTTCTCTGTCTATTCAGCGCTTTCTCTCAATCAGCGTCTTCGTGTATATTTGTGGTCTTCCATCATAATTTAATCGCTGATGGTCTGATATTGATAGAGAAGCAAAGAGGGAATCTGAGCTGATTTGTAGTAGATTTTCCAGGGTCTGAAAAGAGGTTTGAATAAATGTTTAGCCTAGGGGCAAGTGACGCCTTATCCCTAGGAGACTCGGCACAGTTCGTAACATTACCCCCCTCTCAGCAAGGCATGTCCGCATGCCTGTAGTCTCATGTATATAGCCTCTTGCCTTTGTAGAATTGAATTGCCTTTTGGTAGCAGGCTCACTAGGTGGATGCCATTGCCGCAGGCTCACTAGGTGGGTGCGATTGATGCAGGCCTACTGGATGGGTGCCATTGACGCAGGCTCACTCGATGCATGCCATTGACGTAGGCTCACTGGGTGCGTGCCATTGACGCAGGCTCACTCGGTGCGTGCCATTGACGCAGGCTCACTCGGTGCGTGCCATTGACGCAGGCTCACTCGGTGGATGCCATTGACGCTTAGACTCGTTCCGTCTCGCTGAGTATCTTGAATGAATCTAGATATCAGTATCGTATGGTTCACGGATTCTTAGTATAATGTTGGAATCGTACCTAGAATCTATCCACACTGTCGTGATGTAGTGCATAGCTGAACAGAACGTTTGATCGGTAGAGATATTACAATTAATATACTAAGAATACAGAAGCAAAGAGAAAATCCGAGCTGTATTTGTAGTAGATTTGCCAGAATCCGAAAAGAGGTTCAAATAAATGTTTAGCCTAGGGGCAAGTGACGCCTTACTTCTAGCAGACTCAGCACAGTTCATAACAGATAACAAGGAAATTGTTGCGACACAGGGAACCGGTGTTGCCAAGGCTGTGTCGATGACACTGGCTCAAGGTGTTACCTAGTCGGATAACTAGGCTGGCGACGAGATTGGCTTCGAGGTTGGTTGGCAATAAGGTTGGTAACCGGGCTGGCCATCAGGTTGAATACAATCATAACAAAGTGGTATAGATAGAAGTGGATGTTATGTTGAAAGGTGGAGAAGTTGGATGTAGGAGAAAGAAAGTATGGCGGAATACTTGAGGTTTATGTATGTCTTGATGAACACAGCATATGGGAATAGCAAATGAATAGAAAATGAAGAAGCATATGAATTGTTGTACCAGAGTACATGAATTCTGAACAGAACGCTGAAATGAGAGTGAAAATGAATCAGTATTGAACTTCATTGACTTATCACTGCCATAGTGCTGATGCCTTTAGGTCAAATATGATACACCAGACACTCTCGCTGCTGTAGCCGGCGTTCCGCCAGCAAGAATCGAAGCTCGCCCTTTCAAACCCCTTTCTCAACCAATCTTACTGCTGTAGATCTCGTAACCTTCCTGCTGTATGATCGCCAAGCTCTTGCTTCTACCACTGCTGCTGTATGTCCATCGTATTCTCGTAGGAATCCTGCTGTCGCCGAGAATAAAATGCCTTCAAGAAGGATGACTTGTAGCACTGTCGCACCTCGAACCTCGCCTGCCCAGCTGTCGACTTTGCTGCAGTTGAGCAGAAACATTCAATCAAAAAAAAAGCAGAACTGCGGCCACTGCATTAAACCCGAAGTGAGTCAGACCTTTTGTCGGGCCGAAGAGTTCATCATGTTCCAGTGATTGTGCTCCCGCTTACCTCTTACGGGTTTCCATCCTCATCCTGCGTTCGATTTCCTCCTTCACCCTTCAAGCCATTGGTACAAGACCTCGTACTATCATTTCCTGCTGGCTACGCCCGGACACGCTTCTTGAACGACGTGCTTGTCGCGCCAGCCAGCCCTGCAAATACCAGGGGACGATTATAACTTCATTTATCAAGAAGAGCTAAAGACATTTGAGACAAGCTCAGTGCAAGCCACGCCTGTAGAAGAATTAACGAAAGAAGTAAGAGAGTTCGCAAGCGACATGGGGGCAGGTAGACTTTATAAAAGGAAGGAAGAGCTCTTGGAAGGTTCCCAAATAAGACAAGAGTGTCAGCGAGATGTAGGGAAACTCGATCTGGATGAATGTCTCGACTGAGAAGCAAGCAACAGGAGAAAGTACCAAGATGAGCCGAAAAACCCCATGTCGAAGCCACCGAGTTTCTGCATCACCAATCGGTCGGCTCTGGTTGGTGTGAGTGTAAATCTGGCAGCTGATCTGCATAATAAAACAGTCGTGGTCGCTGCTCTTCGACTATTTTCCGGCTCACATTTTATGACGAACGTAAGTGGCAAGCGACTCAAATTGACAGATTCGGTGTAGGAGGATAGAATGAATATAGGAGGTGTAGGTCACGTGCCAGCGAGAGGTAGCCTTGATCCTATGGGGCTAGCGAGAGGCATTGGGGAGAGCAAGCAGGAGCCTCTCTAGGAGAGGTAGGTCGGAATCCCATGCGGCTAGCCAGGAAGACAGGGGGGGCGAGCGGTAGAAAGGTAGGAGGCGAGCACCGAAGGAACACCATCTAGGATTCAGTCATCTATCTACCGGGCGAGCGACTATCGAACAGCTGACACCAGGATGAGTGGTACCGTCGGGCGGCGAGGAACGAGAGACAGCGGAGCGACAGGACGGCGAGGCTGCAGAATGCGCGAGAGATCAGGGACAGGATTGCATTGTTCGGTCCTAGGAGTAGCTATCGGGCTACCGCAGCAGAGGTGTTTCTAGAAGGCGGACGGCGCTCGACCCTCGGCGACAGCAGGCTATACTACAGGAAGGGCGAACGCGGAGGGCTCGCCGAATCTACTACAGCAGGAGCAGAGACAGCGGAACATACAGTAGGAAGGCTCTGGGTTCTACAGTGGTAGGATTGGTCTAGGAGGTGTACTAGGAGGGCGGCGTTCAACCTTTGGAAGCAGAAGGCCGGCAACTACAGCGAGGATAGACGTTGAATATAGCGTCTCCTGGCGTTCTGGTGTACCTATATTCGTTCGCCTCGCTACTCAGTAGCCAAAGCAAGTCTCAGCCATTTACACCGGAAGCTATAGTGGAAGGTGCTCATTCAGGGCAATTACAGACTGTGCTTTCGCTCCCGCGATACGATGTGCAAGAACTTTTCAGTCGATTCAAGAGCGATTTGCAGTCGAGGAGCTTGCGACAACAAACATTCATACTGATGGAACTATCTAAGCACGCAGAATACGTAAAGAATACATGGGCACCAGGTAGCTAAGCAGCCTAGTGTTGTATATATTAGAGTACTATTTCTATAATAATCTTAGAGACTCACATGTGCTGATAGGATATGGTTTCATGATCTCGACATTGCTAATGCTTTGATAGGTGTTGCATTAGAATTCACGGAAAACAATTTAAATGTTTAAAGAGAGAATACAAAAAGTAAGGTACAATTAGAAAAGAGAGCGAGCACATATAAATCTAGTATATATAGGTGTCTTGAATTCTGATGACTGCGCCTAGCTCAACGGCCAAAGCTTCATTTCTAGTGAAATTGGATGCGCCTCATGGTTCATCCACTTGAGGCTCCCTTACTCCAATTTTGGCTCCCCGCTTCAGTCCTGGCTCCTTTGCTCCATTTTTGGCGAACCGGCTTCCCAGCGTCAAAAATGAGCTCTTGGCTTCAAAAGTTGATCCTTTGCTGTAGATTTAACGCTTCACACATAGCAATAGGAAAACAAACTTTTGTCGTTATCAGCGAGGCATATTTCGGTAGTAAGAAAGGTGACGACGAAGGCGAAAGTTTGGCGGCCGGAAGCAGAGAACTCCTGTAGTATGTTTTGTAGTTCACCAATATTTTTGTCTTCCTGACGCAGCAATGTCGCCGATGACCCATCAGTCAGAATGAAATGCCAGTCGACTGTACTTTGACCTTGAGCAAAATTCGCCAGAACACAGACATGGCGGTACTTTTTCTTTGTCGTATAATCGTGAGAAGGATCTCTAATTTGAAGGTCAGTCACCATATACGTAATTCCATCAGACTTTGCATAGAAAGATTTTGCTTCGTCTCTCTAGCATATGTAAAACCTAACCTTCAATCAAAACGATCCCCGAGGTTCGGAAGCTATCGTTTCTGAAGGCTTGCCCGAGGAGTTCATTTCTCGGGCATTTCAGGATTAATGATCACTGTCTGGTGTGGATGGATGCCGCCAGTTGTGGATGCTTTCAGCTGCGGATGTTGCCAGTTGTGAATGCTGCTGTGGATGTCGCCATGTGGCTCGCCATTAATAATGCAGGCAATTCCGAAGTGCTTGACAATCGTCCTTGATTATCTCATATCAAACCATCCTAGAGACATTGCACGATGTTACCAACTTTCTCTCCAGAAAACACAACACTACCAAGCAAGCATGGCGATAGTGAAAAGCGAACGGCTTCTTCGAGAAAAGCTGCGGATGACCAACTCGAAAATATACATAGTTGTTGAACATCACGACAAATATCATACATACAAATCAACGGAAGAATCGAACTGGCCTCCTCCCGAAAGAGAACTTGTGAGTACGCCTGGTCCACGGTCAGACCATTACTGAAGATGACAGGGGACACACGGCCACGAGTGTCACAGACGTCCTGCAGATTTCTATGGTCCTAGACCACGGGAAACTCAGAGGATGCGAAAAGCCAATCAGGCAGAACACACTGGAGATCGCGCCCTTGCTGGCCGACGTACCTTGACTACATCTCAGAACAAACCATTGCTGCGAAGAGGGTTGAAAGGTATAAAATTTCCAGTGATAATGTGGCTGGACTATATAATAGGCTTGCAACGGGGAAGTTGAATGAAGTCTGAGCGTAGATGATAGATCTCTAGGAACTATGCTATAATTACCTTGAAAACGTCGATTGTAAACCCCTCAATCTCTCTAAATTTATGGCCAAGGCCGCCTCAAGAGCAAGATTGAAGACTTGTGAAGATATATAGCCTCATTTTCCCAATAATGCAATTACTTCTTGCCTTTCCCCTTTTGGTTTCTTGAACACAGGCTCAGATGTCTGAGATGACGAAAGTCCCGGCTCTGTCTGTTGTGAGTCCGACATGGTCAATTAGGTTTGATTGCTGGGAGAAGGACTCTACAGCGAAGTCTTCTGGATTGAGTAACTCATCAACGGCAGAACAGATTCTTTCGTGATGAATTGAATAAAACTTGTCGTAGACATTCCTTGTAAACGTGTATGAAGTCCACTTCTCTTTGCCGTCCTGTCTAGTGAAATCAAGCTTATCAACAGGATGACGGTAAAATAGAGTCTCCTTTCCCTTGATCAACGCATAATGCCCGTACATTCTTACAGCCTCATTGTCGTGCGAAATTGAGACGATAAGAATTTTCTGATTGAGCTCGTCTTGACGCGACACCAATCTATACAACTCGACGATCGCATTTGCCGCAACGGCGGCGCTATGAGCGTTGTGCCGATCCGCGATGTTAAGTGCTTCATTACCGCATTTCACCTCTGCTGTCAGAAACGGGAAATACATCTCATCTGTCGCCACCAGACGAGATGTAGTCTGCCAATCACCAACAGAGGGCTGCAGTTTCTTGACTAGACTTGCTTTTCCCCCACGATCGCACCGTATATAGACGTCCGATCAACACCTTTCTTGGACTTCTTGGAGCGTGCAGTGACGACAGCATAGCCCTCTGACCCAGCGTGTTTATTGAGCCCTTCAATCAGGAGTTTCACATCGTCATAGACCTTCCACGAAACGGGAGGTAGAGCCAAAGACATGGGGCCGGCGGAGGCGGTGCTGACAGGTGGGGCGCCGGTGAGGGTGGTCATGACAATGGCGATGGCGATGGCGATGATGAGTGTCAGAAGGAAGTCTGATGTGTGGGTTTACTAGGCTAATTTGGTGTGTAACTGACAAAAGTCTCCGACCCCACCAAATTTAGCGAGTAACCTCTGGCCCCTATGTTAAGATTCATCATTAATTCAATTTTATATATATACATTTAATACTTCGTGGTTTACTACGATAGGTGATTTGACGTCGAACAGGCTTGAATAGCATATCATTGACTACCGAACAAACCTGGCCTTAATTGGAGTATGCCACTCCGTATTAGGGATATAATGGCTTGGCGATGACATAAATTTGATGTAATTGATTGAATATTGAGGTAAATGTTGAGCAAATTAGTAAATGTGGGAGGTTTCGTAAGCCGGGGGGGTGTACGAGCTACGGGTAGCGGTTCCCTTTACTAAAGGCGGGATCTACTTCCATTTAGGTGTAGTTTGCTAGCCCACCTTCTCTTCAAATAACCAACGCTCTATTTACCTACCTACCTAGACCTCATCGTCATGCCTACCGTCTGGCAACCCCACCCCCGGCTGGATCCTAGCCTCATACCCATCATCCAGAGAGCAATCGCTAGGATACCCCCAGCCCACCTGGAATCTCCTACTGACGGCGAGCTTTATGATGTACCTAGCAGCGGAAGCTGCTGAGCGGGATGCTAAGCAAAGGGATAAATAAAAGACGAAGGACAGCGAGGCTACAGTCTCGCTGCCACCAGATCCTTCACCCCCCGCTTCACCCTCCACCATGCTGGCGCCCACGCCCCGGGGTAAACCCAAAGGCAGCAAGAACCAAACATCCGCTGTCAGTACCGCCGCTGTCAGTATCGCTTTCGACGAACCTCCACCCTCTTCCGCACCATCTGTGATGACTAAAACAACTAAATCTGGCCGTGCAGTCAAGGAAACAACTGTATGGGAGCAGGAGTCCAGCCTAGACGTCGCTTCCATGGTTCTGATTTGGAGGTAGTGGCTTTCAAGCCAGCGAGGAAGAGTGACTGCTACTATGCTACTATGCTGAGTGACTACTATGGGTAGAAAGGGCAGAAAGGGTAGGAAATGTAGAAGATAGAAAGATGATGAGGTAGTTGATTAAAATCGTGAAGACGACGAGGCGCGGCGACATAATACAATGTTCATAAACTGTTACATAGAACAGTGATGGGGAGCAAAAACCGTTGGTCCGAGCCTCAAACTTATGGGTAAGGTCACAAAGATAGTCTAAGCTCATGATCTCTCCCGTTGCTGGCCATTCTCTGAACAATGCTAGGACCAGCGAAATTCATCGGCTTCTTTCTTTCTCAACCATGCTTCATAGGAGCTTTGGTTGAGATCCTTCTTATCTTCTGTCTCTCTAAGATAATCGGTCACCTGATCTATATCGGTAAAAGGCTCCTGATCCTTTCTAGCAATAGTAAAGAATCCGAAATATTCTTTCCACTCGTCAGGCAGTCGATTAGTGTTCGGATCTTCCGCTAAGCGCAAAATCCACTCCATGTCCTTCTTGTTGACCTCGTAGGAAGTTTCCACCTTTTTCATGACTAGTTCTACGCCAAGCAGCTTCGCTTTGGCTAGAGGCGTGAGATCAAAAATACGATCCGAGGGATCTAGCTCCACTACTTCGCTTTTGTCCCACCGAACGTGAATTGCTTGGATTTTGGTAACGTCGGGCGACATAGTTGGTGGAGGGTAATGAAATCCAACTGAGCACTAAAAAGTTGCAAACGTGAATATCAGCTGTCATGATAATCTAGGGCAGGCGTACCTTGTTGAAGCGTTGGAATAAGAGCCACTTCTTGATGCGTTGGCAGTAAGATCTACCTTAGCCGACGCCAGGGTTGTATCTGCGGCCGATTTCTATTGGATATAAACCCTGGTAATTCAATATGCACGAGCAACAAGTGTGACGACGTGGTACATGTGTCTCAATCAGTTGGTTCTCCGAGCAATTTATTGGATAATATGAACCAGAGATATCTACATGTTTTCCTGCGTTCTTTATCCCTTAATCCGTCAGTAAAGCTGCCACCCGTGCCACCCCAGGATTACGGCAGCTAACCATATGTACAGTAGTACGGATATTGACTCAGCGTCGCTTATCTGACCCGTGAGAAGGCTGAGAAGCAAACCCCTTTTTCTTGCTACCCCGCACATGAGAATATGGTTAGCTGCCGTAATCCTGGGGTGGCAGCTTTACTGACGGATTATGTTGGAAACCAGGGTTATGGCAATCTCCGCCTCGGTAGGGCTGGGGACGCTAGTAGAGTTTTCACCTTCGTTCCCCTAGATAGTTATTCATCCAGCTTCAGCCCATCTACCATATGCCCCATATGACCTTCAGTTCCAAGAGATTAAGGGATAACATATCGCGTTCCACCATATGTTCTTCAAAGAAAAAGGGTTTCCGCAATCTTCATATCCATCCGGTCAGGATTTGCAACAATGGAGTCACAGTAAGAATCACGTAAACTGAGTTGTTCTAGGATTCTAACGATCACAAGGCTACACGAAATTGCGGAAGGCGTTTCGTTCTATGCCGATGAACCGGCAGAAGTAGAGAAGTTGTTGGAAAGGATTCGATTCCGTCCCGGAATTGCAAAACTCCTTGTCGATTGGAGCTGTAGATTTGGAGACGAGTTTCTCATTCACTCGTAGGTCGAACCTTCTACCGTCATATGAAAGTTCAAAGACACTAAATAGACGGAAGGATACTGCCTGCGGTGGTTCGTTTTGCGACCCAGTGTCAGAGTTCATCAGGTACCACTATGCCTGCTTCACAAGACGTCGATTTCGTGATCGGGTTCTTCACAGAGCTCTCAAAGGCTTTGGTAGCTCAACGTTCAATTGGACAACCGGCGGTTCAGACAGTTATTTCGGAAGTTCTTGATGTGTTCTTTCCCAGTTCGGTTCAGGCTCGTCGGTCACCCTTTGGACCGGATAATACAATCTGTATACTGCTTCAATGTGAATCTCTCGGACTTCCGGATTGGTGCGATAGAATTCTTGGGATACTTGAACCACAGGTCAGAGAAGATCCGGCGTTGATGACGTCACTCTCGAGCATGGTCGAGGGAATGAAGCAAAGACCTGAACTACTGTCGAGCCGTCTACTAGATAGATTTTTGGATTTACTGGAATTGGCCCAACGAGCATAATTAACAGTTATGTTTCAAACGTGCTGAAAGCACCAGGGAATTGCTGGACGTTTGTATTTCTTTACACCAGCTGGCTGGTTTTGTTTGCTCAAACCAATTTTAGCAGCATGTAGGAATTGTTGTTTTGTTCTGTTCAAGGAATATAAGTATGCAGGCAAATATCACCGCTTTAGCTATTAAAAGACACTTTCATTGAAGCTCACCCAAGAAGATGGTCATTTTCTTGAGTATATCGTTGACCATCGCATATGGTTTAGAGCGCAAAGAAAGAAGGGCTTAAAGGGTCAGTGAGACTAAAAAAATCCCCTCGAAGTATTGCTCTCTAAACTAAGCCACGCTATGAATAAACCTCAAATGAAATGGTCTACTCAATTTGGCTCCGAGCCTGATCTAGACATAGTACATATGGGTGCGTTTACTTCATATCGTCGGGCGGCCGTTAGAGTAAAACGTGGCCCCAAAAATATTCAGTGGTACCAACAACTTCCTCTATTCAAGCAACTGAGCTTTGGAGTGGTTAGATAGAAGCAAGAGCTAATCCGCGCAGCTTGCTTACCCGACGGCAAAGAGCAGACGCATTGAAATCTGCATACTGGAAGACCGTCGCGCGTTCGCACTTTGATGGCATGGCCCATAGAGGGGGCTATGTGCTCAGGAAACGATTGCGAGTGGGGTTGTTCGTGGTTGTGCAAGGAAATTGAGTTGGTAAGCTGTCAAAGGATCCTGGAGCCAGCATGCGGCTCAGGGGTTGAAAAACAGCTCAAGCCGCAACCGAAGGAAGCCAGGGTGTGCTCATGACATGCTCAGGCATGCTCAGGCTCGGCTCAGGTTAGAGCGGCGCTAGAAGCGGAAGGGGGAAACCTTTTTGGCAGTCCTCTATATCAATGTATTTAATTCCTTCTGGCACCCCCGCTCCACTTCTGGCTCCCTAGGTCCACTACTCGCCCTCTCGGCGCCTTTATGTGCAGGACCGTCGAATCGTCAAGAGATCTCCTTTGGAAACCTTTCGTTTTTGTCTGGGTTGCTCTTCCTCGGGATGTGCTTGGATGAGAAGCGTTACCCATCTCTCAAAGCCGACCGGGGTAAGACCAGGAATGTCTGGTCTCTGATCGTCTCGTTATTGGACGAGGTGGTGCTGACACCCAAGATCTCTATACCCTCGCTAAGATTCTCATGGAGACAGACTCAGAAACTCATTGGGATGTGGTTTGTTAGATAGCAATGAGGAATAGGACCACTCCCACTCGAGATTGAATGGTCTTCCATATACCAGAAGATTATTACATATGTCTAAGCCTTCAGGTCGCATAGCCCTACTCCACCCTTAGGCACCTTTCCCGCTATAGCACCCTGTTCTAGTTCTGGCACGCTGCTCCAATTTGGTACGGTACACCGTGATGTGCATGTGACTCGAGCAGTGAGGTGGGTGCCTCCAGTGCCTCGCCACCTGGTATTTGGGCTATCAAAGGTAACGTGTCTCAGGAAAACTCTTCTGAGGCAGTGCAAGGTGATGCCCCATGCAGCTTGAATGAGCCGGTTTGAGCGCATAATCCTGGAGAAAGGTAAGAGCTTACGCCGAGAGTAAAGCTGCCAACCACACCTTCTGGCTATGCATTCGGTATGCTCACGCCGATCAAGCTTTGGCTAAGGTGCCCGTGGAGGTTTTCGAAATGGTTGCCTCGCAAACTCAACAACACATTTTCGACCAGCGCCAGGAGTGGTGGCAAGACGCCGTTTGCTGTTGCTCCCTAGCCTGTGATTGCGGAGAAACCAAGGGGCATAAAATACGAGTGTCGAAATTGTTGTCTAAAGTCGGCCAGCGCTTGCGACTTTGACAAATGCAGACAGGTACACAACTAGTAAGAAACTAGATACTCAAATATACTGAAGACAACTTAGATTTTCGCGAACGACTTCAAATTGGAGATTCGCATTGATATATTCCGTGACAAATTGGAAGGGAATACCACGAGGATGATATTTCCCTACCTTGTTCGACCGTCGATATATTCTGCAATGAAAAGCGCTGCTTGTGGATCAGATGAAAGCCCGCACACCGCGCTCATATCCTCGACTATCCTCGATCCTCTCATGATCAAAGAGCCAAGCTCGGAAGAGAAAAAACGATTCGGAATAGCGTTAAAAACACTACGGTTTTCACCGAAGATGCATGAGTTACAGGTAACTGTGTCGTATCCCACGTCGGCTCAGCTGTGTCCGCCCTTGTCAGAACGCTGGTCTGGGCCAAATCTAGAGGAAAGAGAAGAACAAGCTGCTGGTAAGCGAGCTGTGAAGTCAACGGCATAGGTGCCAGCTAATGCCTATAGCGCTATCGCTCACGGAATGGCCAAACATCATGATATTGTCATCGTCGATAATATGAGCGGGCACGGGGTTAAAGCATTGAAGAAAGTGCTGCATGGCCGGGTCTCAAAACCCAAGCTGACACAAGTTGACTGAGGATATGTTGTATTATGAGTGGGTTGTAAAGATGTTGATTACTGTTTTAGCACAGATTTGTAGCTGAAATCGATCTGCTTATCCTCGGATTCTGATGGGCACTGCTTACGGAAACCTGACTGGGACAGTGACTTAGAACAACATGGTTGATTTTTGCAATGCCTTCGGGTCTTCCTTATTACGTCGAATTCCTGTTTACTTGTTATCGAGCGCAGACTTGTTTGATCAGGGATCTCAGGCTGACGCCAACCGCCGCTTGAATTTGAATTTACAACGCGTTTCTCGCTGGCGCCAGAATCTCCCGATGGGAAATGTCCTATTAAGCACCGAGATCGGTCAACCCAGCTCTTGTGGCCCCAACTACGAAGAAGCCAGAGACTCAAAGCAAAACAGAAACCGGTAAAGGGTTAATGTTCTCAAGGAACAGGTCGCTAAATGGAGCGCGATCAGGCTCGCCCATGTAAAGCGAGATGAGCTTGTGGAGAGAGAGATCTTGGCGCTTCGACGTCCATTGAAAGATGGTTCTCAAGTATAACGAAGCAGAAACGGCTCATCAACTGAGGCTTTCGATTGCAAATCTGCACTAAGCCACCGGCAGACAACCTGAATTCGGAGGTTCACTCACACCAGCCCGAAGAATGGCACATAAGAGAAAAGCAGAGTAAGCGATGCAGCTGGACTGCTTGATCGAAACGAACCCCTCCCTCTACAAGTAATGCTACCTCATCTCCAGTGGATGGAGCGGATGCAGTGGCTGATGCAGTGGCTGATGCAGTGGCTGATGCAGTGGCTGATGGGGCGGGTGGGTTGACCAAATGGTCACACTCCCGTCATCTGACCTGGCTATTGCAACTACGACCAAGCCCACGGGATTCTCATTCGCTGTTGGTGATAGCTTCATAATGGCAAAATATCAATCTTTTACAAGCCCAAGCGTGGGGCGATACTAACACTTTAATGCTAGGAGAGGCTTCGGTGACGGATAAACCCGTCCCGGTCTGCCGAGACCTGCCTTGGCAGAGCCAAACCAACTGCCTCCGTTTGGTGAGCAAGCTGCGCGGAGGGCAAAGCTGCTTCTGTGACACTTCTCAGACCCCAGCAAGTGGTAGCTTCAACTGGACAATCCTAATTTCGTTCATTAACGGGGTGGAGTGGGTGCTCCGGTCCCCACGAAATGACGGTGGAATCAAATCCGACGAAACGAACCTCATACTACTGGCTAGTGAAGCCGCGACTCTTAAGTATATCAAGGCCAACAGTACAATTCCTAGCCATTCCATCGATTCTCGTTGTGGATAAGCTAACGACCATATAGCTGTTCTAGGGACAACGATGTCGGCATCCCCTATATTCTCATGAGTAGAGCTCAAGGCTCGCCTCTACAGCATACATGGAAGACCTTGAAGACGCATGAACCCAACATATCCCAAGAACAAAAGGCAAAGGTTGTTTTCCAGCTTGGAATCATAACATGGCAACTATCTAGGCTTCGTTTCAATCAAGCTGGATCACTCTTTGAGGAAAATGGGGAATTTCATATCAAGGCATGTCTATCCCGTGATCTGCTACTGAATCAACGATACACTCTCGAAGATATACCTCGTGGACCTTTCAAGTTTGAAAACGACTATTACGAGGCACAAATTTCGGCATTCCTTGAACACGTCAAATACCTTGCTTTAGGTCATCACTGCTTCTTTGCGCCTATTCCCGCACGAAGCGAATACGACGACGACGCTGGATTTCGAGCAGCATCAGATTGGTGAAATGACTTCGTCACTGTAGAATCGAAAATCGATAGCTCACACAATAGGATCGATTTTGTTCACCCTCCATGCTGGCGCCCAAGCCCCGGGGTAGACCCAAAGGCAGCAAGAATCAAACTTCCGCTGTCAGTATCGCTTTCGACGAACCTTCACCCTCTTCCGCCCCACCTGTGATGACGAAAACAACCAAATCCGGCCGTGCAGTGAAGGAAACAACTGTATGGGAGCAGGAGTCCCAGCCTAGACGTCGCCCCCGTGGTCCTACATTGGAGGTAGTGGCATCCAAGCCGGTGAGGAAGAGGTCTATGCCTAATTTGGTGGCGGCAGCAACATTGGATGAAAGGGAGTCTCAACAAAAGAGGCTTATTGAATCGGCTTTCGTAATAGAATAAACCGTTATATATGTGCCACTATATACTTCTGTTTGGGTGTAAACACCACCTAATTTAATGTATATTAAGGTTAAGCGAAAGTGACGCTACCCGCAATGAGCGCTGGATACTCGTGAAAAGGCAGAATGGTTCTTTGAAAATGTGAGGCTAAAAGCAACATTACGCAAGGCTACAAATGGCATCATAAATGGGAAGTATGCGAATGGTGGGCCAATCAGCGGCCAGATGTTCTCCTCCCTCATCTTGCGAACCCGAATCTGTATCTTTCGCTGACTCTGCAGCTTTCTTGCCCTTCGTGTCTCCTGAACCAAATACAATGCTCTTCCATTCTGCTTTGATCTCCACTCCGTCGACAGGCTTTACAGCACTCTCAGCTCCTGCGTCATATTCTGTATTGATCTTCGCTTCGGAATTATTCTTATCGTCTCATTTGAGATAAAAGTCCTTTGACAGCACCTTTTTTCCGTCAGTCTTCCAAACAATCAATTTATCTTCCTTAACATCATATTTGACGATAGAATTTCCACCACATCCCTTCACCACATTGAGAATTTTATTAATCAGTGCAGCCAATTTCCTCAGATCCGTCTGGTAGCGTTCTTCCTATATCTTGATCAGAGCCGATACATCTTCAACCTCTAGTCCCTGAAACTATCTTTGTCTCACCATCACTGCCAGTATAGCTGATTATTGCTTCGGGAGGTGTAGTAGGTTGAATGGTGACATTATATTGCTCGTACTGTTCTGACTGCTTCTGAGAAAAGTGCTTGAGCACTACTTGCGGATCGAAAGGGAAAAACCCTGTTGCTGCCCAGGCTTTTTGAATATTCAAAGACGTAATAGCATCCTGCTTTGCTAGTCGATATAGCTCCAGAAAATCAACCTTGTCGATAGAATAGCAAGCACCAACTCGCGTCACTCGATGAACACGATTTTTGTAACCTATCGATAATGGTGTGAATACGCCCACATCCAATGGTTGGAGTGGTATGAAGGTAGACATAAGACGATGATTTTACGAGCAATGCAGTACTCAATCGCGGCAATCGATATATGAGAAGCATGCCCATCAACGATATTACCCTTTTGAATAGTAGAGGTCTCTTTGTCAAAGCACTGTTCAATCTACCGTAGATAAATCTCGTCCTCAGTCCACCCCTTCTCACTAGTCGAGATATGTGCCTCTGGAAAGGCCCTTTTGTTGAAGAATGTTGGAATTTCAGGTGTGATTTGCTTGGTAATCTCCGCATCCATCCGGCGCCGCATTCATCCTGTTGGAAAGGGGGTATGTATGCACAATATACCCCGGTGGTTTAACTATTCCGGCCGGCTTGGCGCTAGGGGTAGGTATTTATACTTCTTCCTTCCTCCGGAGTTCCTACCTACTAGATAGCTTAAACCCCATATACAATATGCCCCATATGACCTCGTATTCCAACAAAGAACTCCCTTGAAGATAACCCAGAAGCGTAGACGTTGCCAGTCATAGAGATGCACTCCAAAAGAGATACCTACTCCCAATTACCACACTGCGTCATATGCTTCTTCCTCTCATCGGCTGAGACCATAACCCGAAGTTTGGCCATAACGCCTTGCATAACGCCCTTCTCATCCATATTCCGATCTAAGTCTTCATATTCACGAGAGGGGCAAGGATTCGTCGCGACTGATGATTTAGAGGAGCCTGAATAACAAAGGACCACACATCGAGCTGCCTCTTAGACGTTTCGTCAGTAATGCAAGGATACTACAGTGATTATTCCGGTCGGCGGTTTGTGGCTTAGAAAGAAAGGAATATTCTAGGTCAGAGCAGCTTCACCCTTTGAAGCCTGATGCAATAAGCTGATTCTCTCAGTGCGAAGCTTGAACGTAGGATACTTGGTTGTCGAAGAAGGTTTTGAACCAGAAACGGACGAACTGCTAGAGATTCCGCAAAGATTAGAACGCGAACCGCTTCGTGACGAAAGAGAGAGTGGGATATGAGGGCGGTGTGCGTAGGTAGGTGGAAGGGATTAGAAGTCGAGGGATTGGAAGTATAGGGATCGCGGGTGCAGATGCGCACCCAAAGAAAACTAAAATATCACCGCTCATGCTTAATACTGAAATTCCCTTGAATTTTCGTTATCTTCTTCCGATTCTTCATCCTTTGTCGAACACTATTCTCCAACCTCGCGATTGTCATGCTTGCCCAGCCCCAGACGAAGCCTTCTGCAGAGGCAGAGGCGCTCCCACCTCCTGCTCGTATGACGAAGCGCATCCTCTCACCTCGTCTCTGAGCGGTGGCACCCCGCCAACGATACCCCCGCGATACCGCTCCAAGCATCAATCCCAATATCCGCCGCCCGTGCGAAATCCCTACGGGTAGTAGTACTTCTCTAATCCCTTAGGTGACATGCTGGGAATGGTTTGTGTATGCTCTTAAGACGGCATTGATATGTATGCATGAAATGATGGTATGCATTATACTCGATTACACAACCCCTCTTGCAGAATATACACCACTTTGAACATCTTCTATTTAGTGTCTTCGCTTTTTATCCTTCCCCTTCTTCCGCCCAGGTTTTTTGTCAGCTTTCGGCTATCGGCTTTCAACCGCATCACCACTCTTTTCACTCTCGAAACCTACAAAATCGGCAGTATCATAGAATAAACGTATTAGAGACATTTTCCGCGGTATGCCTAGATCCAAAATAGCTCTGACAATTTTGATATTGGGCGGTGATTCCTGAAAGTTTTCTTCCAAAACAAAAAAGTTCTTCAATAGCTGTCGCTCATCGCGCCTAGTGAATTCAACTGTCCTTTTGATCCATCCTTCTGATACGGGAGTATCGGAGATTGTAAAATGTTGAGTGTAGGGAATAACGTCGACGTCGTCCTCCATCTCGTACAGTTGTGGATTGTAGTAGGGAACGTTTTGGCTGTTCCACGACGGGGTTTGCAAGTACACTTTGCACTCCATCAAGACATGACTTAGGTAACGAAGGACAGACCAAGGCGCATAAACATTGACCCATATGCAATACTTAGTGTTTTCACGGTCTGCAAATGTTTCCAGCTCGATGAATCCGTCAAAGTCCTCCAAGAAAGTCAGAAGCTCTTGACCCTTCTTCTTCAACTTGAGCTTATGCACATCCGTAGCCTCAAGGTTGTGTCCCTTCTTCTTCACAGGTATCGGCGTTGAGAGAAAGCTTTGTGGAAGATCGCCTTGCTGAAGGAACGTCTGATAATCAAAAATCAGCCAATACTTCTCTTACGACCGACGAATTGCAGCATACCATGCCACAACAGCATATCGTAGATGGGTTTGAATTCAATTCATTCTTCGTCGTAGTAGAATCGTTGGAGGACATTCTCCTTGTGCTGTAAATCGAATGTTGTTATTGAAAGGTAGACGGGTGTCTGCCTAATATAGTGTGTCAGCGCCAAAGACAAGTTTGACGAAGTATCATCATCGTCTGATGGGAACATAGGCGGCGAAGCACCAGGGGAGACAAAAGTCACACGACCATAAGCGACTAAAGCACTCCCAAAATTTTACCGCTTACTTTTGTCTTCCCCCTGATGCGTATTTTGTCTCCATGATTATCTGATTCCAAGAGCTATGTCATTAGGGTAAGGTGAGCCCAACCTCCGCTTGGGTACGGAGTATGGCTGGTCTTATAAATGTACTTATTCTCAAGCCGGACCAGAAGCCATATCAGCCATACGTTGCGTTGATGTTAGCGTTACAACAACATCTAAAATATTCAATGTTCATGAAAAGCATTACAATCGTAAGGTTAAAATCAAGTTTGAAGCTATTCGAAGTTCAATTGCATATATGATTAACCCGAATGTTGATGAGTTGGTAAATAAACGACACCGAGCCGAGGTCGTCATTCAACCGATGGCCACTAGAAAGTATGAGGCCTCGCGTCGCATAGTGGTGGCCACGATTACTTGCAAGGGTGTTTGGGATGTAGTAGAGAGCAGGGTACTGATGAGTTCGGCAGATTATGCACAAAGTCAAGCTCTGATCCTCCTCTGATACTGACCTCCACTCCCATCTCAAAAATTAGGGAGAAGAAAGTCGTTGTTGGCGGTACGTCTTTGATGCCGAGGTCTTTCCCACCCTCCCTTCTCCTCACAACGACACCCAGCCTTCCCCTTCCCCACATCTGCGTAACTACAACCAGCTAACTACGACATCTCGATCCTGCGCGACGGCGTTGGGGACAGAGGTATACCTGAAGCAAAAGCAAGTGAATTGGTTGATGTGGGTTTCTTTGGTCCTTTGCTTTGGTGTTTGAGTCGTGCAGGGCAGAGAATGGGGAAAAGTGAAGGGGAGGGTCGAAGACGAAGAGGCAAATGAGACTGTGCAGATGACAATAGCAAAGTTGGGAGATGTGAGAAGGTGACGAGGAAAGAATTTGAAGGTTGTAAATACCATCGACGCACATTATTCTAAGACTTTACATATTCTAAATCACCATTCCGGCTCTTACGTTCCCATCCTCTACTTTTCACATAACAATTCCGCCCCCTTTTATTCCCATACAAGCAAAACAAAAGCTTCGAAATTCCCCAAACCATCCCTCTTTCCACCTGTTATTTTGCCACTTATACCTCCATCATGCCTTAAACACAAGATATCATCTCTATTAGGCGACTCGAATGTTCTAACAGCATGACCGCTCATTTAAACATCTTTAACTCTTCCTCACGACCTCCACGAAAATTCCCAATTTCCCCCCGATATATAGCCCTGTCTATCGCATGTCCTAAAAAGCAATTTCCCTCTTCTGACTTCTTATTCTCAAGCGCCTTATTATTCTCTCCCCCCCCTTCACCTCCTTATGTCTTATCAGCTTATGCGGATACTTACGTTTCGCTCGCCCCTAGCAAGCTTGCTCCCTGCTTTTTTCATGTGACTTATGTACTACTCGTGTTCACGGCTCAGTCGCGCAAACGGCTCAGTCGCGCACGCTAGTACTGATTAGGCTAGCGCCAACTTATATTTTTCTTTTTATTCGACCATTACCTCCTCCATCACTCCTACACATCATTTACATCATTATGAACTCCCCTAAAGAAGTCGGTAAACAGGAACGCTTGAACCTGGCTGTTACCGCTTGTCAAAACAATGAAAAGAAGCTCTCAATCCGAAAGATTGCTCGTCAGCATGGCCTTAGCGAATCCACACTAAGGGGACGACTCAATGGTCG